>Ga0136643_10003567_pt1 | contig 21021 bp, 10 predicted proteins | sample TergutLab28metaG_FD_96883 | JGI IMG/M metagenome (GOLD analysis project Ga0136643, IMG submission 96883) | Labiotermes labralis P1 segment gut microbial communities from Petit-Saut dam, French Guiana - Lab288 P1 (version 3) (version 3) | ecosystem: Host-associated > Arthropoda: Insects >...
CACAGTCCGACAATTATATAATGAGACTGATTTTATTTTGACCAAGATAGAAGTGCTATCTATGAAGCAATGCATGCCATCCATGTGACCAACCTTCATCTGTAATCTGGTAACACCGCAATGCCCCACGCTGAGCATGACGGGAAATACGGCGCCATGTTGTGCAGGTAGTGAGAGAACGTGGTCACAGTAGCGGCATGGAGCAGAGAGCAAACATTAAATTCTGTTTTAAACTCAGGAAAATTGCAGCAGAGACTATGGAATTAATGAGACAAGTGTATGGGGATAATTATTTATCTCGTGCACAGATATTCAGGTGGTATGCACAATTCAAAAGTGGTGTGGAAACGATTGAAGATGAAGCCAGGCCTGGGCATCCATTTTCTGTTCGTAACGAGGACTCATCGCGAAAGTGAGAAAACGAATACAAGAAGAACGTTGTGTGACTGTGAGAATGATTGCTGATGAGTTTGGTGTTAACAGGGAGACGATTCGTAAAATCTTAGTGGAAGACTTGGGCAGGAGAAAGGTTGCTTCCCAGTTTGTGTTGCATGCATTGTCTGATGATCAAAGACACAAGCGTGTTCAGTAAGCAAAAGACATCATTAAAACTGCTCATAGAAATAAAAATTTCTTGAATTCAATTGTAGCAGAGGATGAAACTTGGTGTTTTCGCTATGATCCCACAACTAAACGCCAAAGTGCTGAATGGAAATCACCAGCATCACCAAAAGGCAAAAAAGTTAATCTTCAAAAGTCAAAAGTCAAAAGTGAAGACAATGCTTGTGTGTTTCTATGACAGCAAGGGAATTATTCACCACGAGTTTGTCCCTGAGGGACAAACTGTCAATGGAAGTTTTTATTTGAGTGTTCTGGAACGCCTATGGAAGAGGATTTGCCGTGTCCGGCCCGAGTACTGAGCACCAGGCAGTTGGTTTCTTCTTCACAACAATGCACCGGTTCACCGGGCAGTTGCTGTACAAGAATTTTTAGCCCAAAAACAAGTTTGAGTGCTCCATCATCTGCCCTACTCCCCTTATTTATCCCCCTGTGATTATTTTCTGTTCCCCAAACTGAAGTTACCATGGAAAGGGCGCGTGTTTGAAGATGTTCAAGACATCCAAGCAGCTGTGACATTGAATCTTCGGGCCATTCCACAAGAAGACGTGCAGAGGTCCTTCCAGTCTTTGCTAGATCGTGCCACTCGCTGTATCAATGTGGAAGGGATGTACTTTGAATAAAACACAGATACTACTCAAGTCTTTTGTTCCAGTTTTATTCTATAACCTCATTCTCATTACATAATTGTCAGACTGTGTATGTTGACGTTTTGCTGCAGACTGGTGCATTTGTTCCAGAATTACTGCAGACCAATACCCTGTGTAACTACATGCGTATTATTGAACTGAACTTCATTTCATGACAAACATAACACATGCCAAAACAGAATCTTAATACATAATTGATACTGTATATAATGTTTGTTTATGTAAAGGAAAATTTAACATTTTTCGTTTTGAAACACATTATGGCATTAATAGCATACTTCTTTCATACATTTGTGGATTGACAGTAGCCTACAACCCACAGTTTGAGAAAAATACCTTTGGAACAATGTGTTCTAATATATATTGCAAAACATTCAATAAACTTTAAAACAATGTAGGTGGTAATGAATTCACATTAAGTAACTGTTAAATAATAACCTGAATAATTGAGCAGTGGTGCTGAATGGGCTGATAGAGTGCAATTCATGGGAGGAATGTGTGTAACTTTCCACAAGCAGCTGATATAATAATGAAGTGAGATGTGTCATAGTTTCCAAAGGTGGATGACTGTTTTAAATACTCTTCCTCAGTACACCATTCCGTTTTACAATTTTGTCTTTCTTAGTTCAGAAGCAGTAAATAATCTATGTGTATTTTATTTTTATTAATATCATGTTCAGAATAGCATAAAGCTATATGTGTAAAGAATTAGGTAGTTTGGTGGTTGAAAAAATATTTAAATTCCAGTATTACTTTGTTGCCTAATGTAAATACATTCTGAGGGATTCCAAGACATTGTAAACCCATTCGTGAACTTATATTTCAGGTGACAGTAGACGGGCAGGTAGTGTATGAATCAGCACGCCGTCAGACGGGCAATCCTGCAGCAGACTACTCTGAAGGTGCCAGTCATGTTCTGGCAGTGATCCATCAAATTCTGAATCACCATCGAACACTTGAACAAAAATGGCATGCCAAGAAAATAAAATTGCATCAGCGACTGGCACTTCGTTTGTTCCAGGAAGATGTCAAACAGGTGTGGCATACAGTTCTGTAGTATTCTGGTGGTGGTATGTCACATTTGGAATGGTTCAGTCTTTGGACTGTGTCCATCATCCCATGCTTAAAATAAAAATTAAAACACAATATGTCAGAAACAGTATCAGTTGTTGTTCATGAGCAAGGGGTGGGGACAGATGCAGTCATTTCGGACCAACAGGAGGGGCTATTCTTAACCTCTAAGCCTCTTTCTATCAGACCCAGTTGATTAGATGTTAACTGTACACTTTCACCCAAGGACAGGAACCATTCCTGTTCTTGAAATATTGAGTTCAAATTTTAATTTTCAACATGGGATGATGGAAGAAGTTCAGGGAGGGAATGATACCAAAGTGTATTGGCTAGTCTTGTTAAAATGTTGTAGCTTTATCAGCTAGAGTGCTCATTGTGGACAAAGTCATAAATAAGGGAAGTACAGGCAGAAGGAACTTGCTCTTTGCTGTCAGTGTGAACTATTCTGTGCTTTAGAGTCCATTTCCCTCATTCAAAAGGTTTATTGCATTGCCATGCCAGTGTACATCTCCTTCCCTTCCATTTTCTTGATTATTTTGAAGCAATTGACATACTGTATTTTTCTGATGTTTGTCTTGCTACTGAAAGCCATATTATATGTGCACTTTTTAGTTCCTAGAATTAGTAACACATAAATGCACTGTGTAGACTAAATGGAGAGCTTACATTAAACTTGGCAATACATGTTCTAAGCAGTATGCTTTAAAACATTAAACTAAGAGAAGCCATGAACATAGATAGTGATGTTACTCGAATCCAGTTTTGGCAGGGACCAACATTACTGCAAGGCTCCTTCTAACATTGTGCAGTATGTGTTAATAACAGTACAGTTGTTTCAGTAATTACCATATAAGAATGTTTTAAGTGAAAACTGTGGACCTATGTTATAGCATTGATGATTTTTTTCAATTACCTATCATTTTTAAGGCAGAAGATCAAAAATTTTAATTTCATCTTTTAGGGTCAGATTTGTTTGATACCAAAATGAAGTTCATGTGACAACATTTAGAGTAGACCCCAAATACCAAATTTGAATGGAATCTATTAAATTTTGCGGGCTTGTAATATGCCAGAATTTGATTTGACTGTATTGTGACATGCTTTCAATTCATGCTTACATTCATTGTCCTGGTACAGGTTCTGGACTGGCTAGCAAATCATGGTGAAGTTTTCTTGAGGAAGAACATTGGAATCGGGAGAAACCTGCAGAAAGCACGAGTCTACCAAAAGAGCCATGAACATTTTGAGAATGTTGCTCAGGTAAGTGCCCACATAACTTTTGTTGATTTCCAGGAATGGCCTGCTGTATTTGGAGACTTTAAAACTATAGCCATAATTTCTGGATGTGTCACAGAATTTGTTACAGCTTTGCATATTGTGCTTGCAGTACTAGAAGGCTCCATATTGTGAGGTTTGGGGTTCACAAAACTGTGTCAAGAATTTGAGTCTTCTGGGACATGGTGCCTTGTCGACCGGTAAATAATTATTGACATTTCAGAGGAGCCTGGTACCTTTGAAGGTGGAAGTATTGTGTTCCTTTGAAATAATTGTTTATCTGTTGACATGGTATAACATCTTAGAAGACTTGAATCTTCAGACTCTGAATTTGTTACTTGCTGTAAACTCAAAGTAAATGAAGCTGTTTTACTGAAATATATTTCTTGAATGTTGACGGAACTTCCATCATCTCATGCAGTAGGCCTTGTATTCTAACATGTGGCAGTATGTGTAGTGACCAGAGTTTCATTCATTGCAAAGCTAGATATCATATCAAAAGAGTTGGAGTGCTCTGAATATTAAGATACCTTCTGAGGTAATCATCAGTGGAAAATAATTTGAGTTAATAGTAAGTACTAATGTTACGCGTCCGGGGTAGCATAGTTGGTATAGCAATGTGCCGTGGGCTGGATGGTCCATGATTCGAGCCACGGTGGGGACTGGATTTCCTGTACCCATCTAGATAAATTCTCTTCATTTTTAATAGACTGTTGTATGAGGTTTAATTACTGGTGTACCTTGCTGCATACTTCAGGCAGTTTGGTTGGTGTAGGTATCTGTCACCACATTCGTTACATTCATTCACAATATTAGGCCATTAAGATTCCCTTTTGTCATCCTCAACAAGCATGTTGTCCGTCAGTATTTTTGTAAGTGGGCATTCTTCAGGAGCCTGTATATTTCCATCTGATGGACACCTACATTCAATTAATTCTATATATAATTTTTCCCTAAGGAGTGAATTTTGAGTACTAAAATTTTTAAATTTCTTTCGATGTTAAGAAGAATGAACCTCGCTCTCTGTCATAGTAATATAATTTTTGGTTTGTAGTCTAATTTTACTATATTGTCTCAGTGTCTGAATTTTGCCATGTCAAACAAGGGATCAGGAGGCTTATGTTTCATTAAGTTGTACTCATCATCTTTTAGCTAGATTAGGTTTCAGTATATCACATAAAATATTCTAGGATTTGTAGAAATGTTGCTGTTGTATAGAGGGGTAGAATGAATAACATACAACCTAGACTGATTGCCAGCCTGTTACCACAAATAGGGCTGTAGCTGCTGAGATGGTGGAGTAATTTTTTCGCCATTAACGTAGGAAATGCCCACTGAAAACTGCCAAGATACTGAATGTATCATCCATGCCACTGAAATGCTTATCACCAGGCCAGTTATATGGCATGTATAGTAAGATAATATTAGAATGCAACTAGAAGTAGGAGGTGGCTTGTATTCTGGCTGAGGATAGGGCACGCTGTGAACACAGTGATGCAACATCATGTGTCATTAACATGTGCAGAAGTTATTTATCAGCTGAGTGTATGTCAACTGCCCAAAAATGACTCTTTGTGCATGGAGTTAGTGAAACTGAATTGGTTTTAAGCCTTAATTAGTGAAAGCGGTGAAATTTGAGATTTGCATTGTGGTGGCTGTTCCATCTATGTTGGACTACATAGCTGATTCAACCAATTTTTCTGTATCCCAGATGTGTACAATTTCTCTTTAAAGTCCTAAGTCCATTGAGTACTCCGTACGTCAAATTTTAAGAGATGAAACTTCTTTAAATTAGAGTTTTCAATGATGACCCTGTCACCTAGCCTTAAACTGGCTTTGGCCCAAAGTACACCGTGCTGTTCAGACATATCGGATAATTTCCTATAAAATCGTAAATTATCCAGTACGTTATACGATTTTTGTTAAAAAAGTAACCCAAGTTTGTATAGTTCGCGTATATGCCGTATCGTGAGCACAATTTATTTACCAAATGACCTTCCTGTGTAAGTTTTGTATACCCATCGAGTGCCCAGCTTAGTGGGAGAAGTATGTTTCAATTAGTACGAAGTTCGTGCGGCAGATGTCGTCAGAGTGCCGAGCGCCTCGTTTGATGTAAGCTTGAGCTACAGCATCAGACGGCCGGGCTGCCGGCTAATTCGTCGGCGGCCTTCAGTCTGTGACCGGTTTCCGTGTGGAGAAGTGGATGGTGACCCATGCTACTTGAGGCAACGCTTACTTGCCCTCCACGTGGTTTGAAACGTCAAAGTGACGTCTTACTACATGCTTGTATTGTTTGTGTGCTGAATGTGCTTTACTGTTGGATCCAAGTGTATGTTTCTATTTGCTGGCAGATTCTCAGGTAAAGTGTAACTTGTTGAATGCGATGTGTCGTCTGACATGACATATGAACTGGAACACTGCTAAACACCGACTAATGTTCCAGTACTTATGTGTCCATTATTTTGTGTTACTTGTCGAACCGGTGTTTACATATTTAAAAAGATGGTTGAAACGCGACAAAAGTAGTGAGTTACATAGTGACGCATCAGCTACATACGTTGTTTATTATTAGTTGCTACTGATCGTGAATGAGGTCGGGAGAATGGTGAAATGAAACGTGCAAACAAAATTTCCAAACGCGCTTTCCGAGTTTTACAATTTGTCCGGTGATGGAAGGGTCGACACTCGACATCTGGACGTGTAAATTGGAGATACATCGGTATTTGATTTTATTTTTTTGCAAAATGGATTGATTGTTGTAGATTATGAAGTGGTATCTATTTTTCTTCCGAAGTAGCCAGTAAATGAAGATGAAGAAGAATGAATAAATTTGCAATTTCACGTGTTCTTTGAATTATTAAAACAAGATAAGAATTACGTTGTGAAGGCTCGGTGTGCGGATCGCCAGATTTTTAACGCACATTCGTTTCTGCAGCGTGTGATGCAACACGAAGTAATGCAGAACAATGCATATATACTTGAGACGTAAGGCAATCCGTATGCACGCGTGCGTGCGCGTGTGTAAATATAATTATACCTAGGCGTGTCGGTTGATTAACTTCATCTGCTTGCAATTAAAAGCTCTGCATTTTTCTATTTTCTGTTTGTACTTTTCTTGCGTAGAGAGGTCACTGGTGTGTTTACTGATTGAGCAATACAACCTGACCTACAGGCTGTGTTTCTGATTCAGAAAGATGGCTTGGCTGCGGTCACACAAGGTGGCCGTGCGGTCTAAGGCGTAGGCCTGCGGCCGCTCGCTTGCTAGGATTGGGGGGTTCGAATCTCGCCGGGGCATGGATGTGTGTCGCTCGTGAGAGTTGTGTTGTCAGAGGTTTCTGCGACGGGCCGAACCCTCGGCCAGGGGAATCCTACCGATTGTGCGTGTGTCTCATTGAGTGTGATCAAGCCGCAACAGTCACCCTCCACACCTACAGTGAGTAGGTATAGAAGGTCCAACTAAGCAAGTTGTAATCGGGGTTAGCGTGACCAGGGCCTTGTGGAAAATTTTGAATTCGGTGAATTTCGGCCGCTTTTTACACGAACGCAATGTTAAGATAGAAGTATTGACGTGTTTAACAGTAACGTGGGACAGACCGCGGCACGTGCACAGTTGTTTTCAAATTATGACGCTGCGATCATGCTGTTAAAGGCGGGCTGTCGTGCGCTGTGCTTACGCAGCGTCGTACAGTGTAAACCCGTGTTTTATTTTACAAATATTTTGACGTGACAAGTTTCATGAGCTGCAGTCACGCGCCGAAGTATGTTTTGCACGTACTGTATCCGAAGTGTAACGCGAGATGGCACCACGTGTAATGAAATTTATAATTAAGTAAGCCTGACGATATGCCTGCGATGTGGGTGGAGCAGTGTAAAGACTACGTTCGTGTTCAGTGTGTGTTTTTTTTTTTTTTTCATTTTGCATTCCGTGCATTGTGATACAGTTGCTACAGTGCAAACCAACAAATACACGCACTTCGTTAAAATCGCAATAATATTTTAACGTACCACAGGCACCGACTTGTTTTTGGCCTCACTGGCCGGCCCCTGTGAATCCCGAAACACGAAGGAGTTTGCGTATTATAACTATTTTGATTCCAACGACGTGTGTGCGTTTGTGTCGGTTTACACTGGAACAACTGTACTCTGTGTGTGTTTTTAAGCCGCGATTTTGCCTAGAATTGAACAATCTGGACGCAAAGTGAGTGTTTTTCAACGTGTTATTCACGTTTATGCTTTTGTGTTAATTTAGAACCTACGTAAAGAAAATTCTATTACTCAGGATGGTCAGATTGTAAAATAGTGATTGTGGTCTTTTCCTGCCAGTGAAGGCACTGGAGGTTGCCTAAATTGCGCTGTGCTCTTCTGACGTAATTGGATTCTGTTCTTAGTGCTTGGAAAATAGAACTTGTTCTGTACACTTTTGTTTTAAATAATTTACTGGGTCGGGTATAGTTTACTGAATACGATAACGGTGTGTTATCGATAGAAAAGTTTGCTTCCCACAATTCCGCCCACCTTAGAACAGTGTTTGTATCGTATGTTCGCCTAGCATGTCCATGTCATGTATGAGATTTGCGTCGCCATTTGTCCGCTTCTGAGTCGCCGTGCCCAGAAACTGTGTTTATATGAAAGCCGCCCCGTAGGCTAATGTTCATAGAACAGACTATGCGAGTTTTTAGGCTTTCGCAGCGGTGTAGTTGAGGTATTCGGCTTTTTGGGATTTGGAGCCGTATCACTGGGAGATGGGCGCCAGACGTTTGAAGGCAGTGTGGCGGGGTCGTATTCACTGTTCGCGTACAGGACGAACCTGGAATGCGAGTTCAGCATGCTGTCTCGAAACGTCGGTAAGTGCCCAGTTGCGTGGCGCTCGTCATAGAAGAGCGACGGAACAGAGTACATCACCTGGGCCTATGTTTCGGCATCCAGTAAAAATGTCTCAATCAATTAATCTCCCATATTCTCCCCTCCCCTTCTCTTCTTCTTGTTGGCCCTCCTTCCCTTGGCCCTTCGTTCTGAAGCAACAGTGTACAAGTTCTACAATCAGTGCACGAAGAACGGTACAACACATGTAAATAGAAGTTCCTTTTGTTGCGGGTTTCCCCCCCCCCCCTTCTTGTGAACCGACTGTTGAAATTTATTACTAGCATGTCGGTGAACGCGTGTACTTTGAATAATTCGTCCAACCCACCCTGCTTCCAGGCACGTGGCTTCTTGGTTAAAGTTTACTTACTTGTGCAAACAGTCTGTTGGAACAAGGTTTGATGATGGTAACGATGATGAAGTCTCCTCCAAGTAACAAAAAGAAACCGTCAGAACTAATTTTCTTCCTCCGTGGACGCTGTGGTAAATTACACCAGCTCTGCCAGGGTCGTCCAATTCAATACCGTGAACTTCAATCAGTATTAGACCTGTATGGCATCGTGATGATTCATTTTCCGCGTGTTGGTAGTATTTAAGCAGGCACACCGTGTAGACCATTAGCCTATATTTGCAGTTAAGTCAAAATACGAAAGATTATAATATTCTGGAATGCTTCGCCTTGTCGGCTGGTAAACACTAAAGGTAACAATAGTTTAACTTTTCCATTTCTATGTCATGAAGGCATATAGGGCGATTAGAGGTATACCTTTACTCATTCTAAACCTCGGTGTCAGATGACCGATTTTTCAAAGGTTCGCAGCGTTTTAATCTTGAAGACGAAGCAGCGCAAGAAATTTTGGAACGCTTGACATTGAAGATGAAGGCAATGCGATGTTTCGAAACGTCAGTGTCTGTGTGTCGGTTGGCAACATGTGAAAATCCAGAAGACTTGAATCTTCGTCAGCGCTGGCGTCAGAACCGCATATCTGGCAGCTCAAAATACGTTTCGGAATTCAGCACATAGGCTTGGTTTGACAATATGTACATACGAGGTGTATTCCATAGGTGTCATGTATCCTCACACCAGTTTCTTTGACATGGTTTCAGTGTTAGTCTGCCACGTACGTATTGAACATTCAAAATATCTCCCCCCCCCCCCATCCGGTTTTTGACCAGACTGTTCCATTTGTTTCTTTTCGATGTGTGATACATGTGTTGCCTAGCCCATACACCATGATGTGCTTATTCTAGTATTATATCTCGAAGCACTTAAATTATGAAATTTATGATGTAATTGTTCATATCCTCGTGTTATTTCCCTTGACGACACACACGTGCACACGCATGCGGACGGTCAGACGCGCTTACGAGACAGTTTTTGCTCCTTTAGTGAACTCTCCTACATTGTTATGTTGTTCTGTATCTGGACTCTTTCCCTGGGGTAAAGCAGACGGTGCGTGAAGCTGATTACTCACCCCATGAAGTTCAGGGGTTAAGAATGGGCAGAGCTGTACCGCAATTGTCCCAACCTTACTGTCACTTTTGCCCATATTATTCTTCACAACTGTAAGCCTTGTTTTGTACAGCCCTGCCTTACACCTGTCAAATTCATTTATTCCGCCCCTGCTTGTTTAAGCTATCTCAGGGCTTCATTCATCACTATTGATTATAATGGTGTTCTCAATTGTATACTTGCCTAATAGGATGCCAGTCTTCATTGTGATATATGCGTTCATTTAGGTTACGTAACGTGGGACCCTCCCTCATCAGCTGTCTTCAATTTGTTCTTGTCATGTCGCTGAAAGCTGCCGTGGTGATCTGGATTTATTGAAGAGGCTGCTGGTGGTGTATTTACGTTAGTATGGATGATATGCCCTCATCGATTTCATAGCATTCTGGTTTCATAATAGCTGCGTTGCGTGTTTACGTTCTGTCTCTTCACTGGAGAGTGTATTATTTATCGTCATTTGATAGGGAGTAACAATTCTTTGTGTTGTTTACATAACCTTTCGATCTGATACTGTCTCTTTTATTTGGTCGATGAGCCCGGATAGCTCGGTCGGTATAGTGACTTCGCGACGTCTGGACTATCCGGGATTCGATTGCCGGCAGGAACAGAGACCTTTTTCTTCCAAAACCTGTATACTGGCTCTTGAGTCTACCCAGCGTCCTATTTAAGGGCTACCTGGAGTTCTTTCTCCGGGGGTAAAGCGGCCGGTGCTTGATGTTGACCACTTTTATTTGGTTCCGAGGTTAAGACTGAGTGGATCTACACCCCTAGTTGCCCAGTCTGTCTACATGGCATGGACAAGGAAAACTTCACTTTTTTCGTTTGATTGTTGGCCTTCTTAGCGTCTTCTTTCCTTACCATACACAGCGGTCTATTATTTAGCATTAGCCTAGTATTAGGAAGGTCCCGGCTTCGAATCTGAGCTTTGAGACCGACAGTTCTGATCGAGTTTTCGTGCTTCTTAGTCCCTTCTGGGCAAATGCATGCTAGTAATATATTCAAGCAGACCACATTCTCTTTTTTCCGCATCCTTTCCCATTCTTCAGTCTCATTCTACGTTCGACGCTATGAAAACCGTAACTAGGGCAATTCCTCTTTTTAACTTCATGGTTCCGTGTCTAAAAATCGGACCTTAGAAAGAAGCAGCTTGAAACGGGGCATTTCCCCCATAAGAATTAATTAAAACGCCCGATATCTTTGAATTTGAAGCTGCCGCCCGTTGCCAACGAAAACAACGTTAATTCCGGATCCTGCGAGTTTTTGACTCTGTCCCAGAAATTTGTCAGCGTTAAAGTGAAATAACGTTGTTCATGGTAACGCTGAACGACAATCGCCTGTATGTCCATGGAGTACGGTCTTTTTTGAAAAGCTGTCAAGCACTCAACTGGTCAAGAGGTTTTGGAACCCGAAGTTTCATCACCATTTGTTTGTTATGAATACATCTAACAAAATATACAGGCTTTGCATATGCTTATGTATTTTAAACTCATCAAGCTTCTCCAACATGTTTCGGCCTGTCAGCCTGCATAAGGGAGACTGTCATAAACACATTTTGGTTACCGTATCTGAAAGAGGCAGCCACTGTTCGTTATCCTAAGCCAGATGATGCCAGTGTATTATACCCCTTATTCTGTTCCTTTAAGATCAGTTCTAATGGTATCTTACAATCTGTGATCAGGTCTTTCAAGTGGACTGTTTTCTTGTATTTCCGGACCAAAACTCCGTGTACATTTGCCGTGCGTACTAGTTACTCTGTCCAGCTTTTCCTCTTTTTGATGCCTCTAATCACGTTTCTTGAGGCGTAAAGCTTATGGAATTTGTCACTGTGCAGGTCTTTCCAGCTTCCTGTAACCTCCTGTTACGTCCAAATATTCTCTTCAGTACTCTGTACGTAGCTCTTCGTCCCCAATCAATGCCCTACCCTTAGAATGAAAGACAAAGTTTAACTGATTATGCATAGAGCGCAGTACTTCTTGAGAAGCTAGCAGTTCCTTTGCCTGTGTTTTATGGAACTCGAAGTTTCATTACCGTATTCACAAGAGTTTCCGTCTGGTCTCCCTCCTGAGTCAGCTGAGACCAGTGCACATCATCCCATACCATTTATTTGAGATCCAGTTTTGTATTATCCTCCCGTCTGCACTGTTTGTGCCCCGTTTTCGTTTTTCTTCACAACAGAGCCCTGTTTCAGCTGTTGTTTTCCATTCAATAACCGCAGTTAAAAATGAACCAGTTTATAGAATCTGAGCTTAACTTGTTGTTGTTTGTGTATTGTAAGTCGTGACCCAGATGTTCGCGAGGCAGTTGTTCCGGTTCGGCCAGGCTGCTTGTGATTGATCTCATGCTCCTGTTCCGACTTGTGTATCCCCGTAGCTGTGTATGGTGTGACAGCCTGAGCCCAAGCGACGCGATGCTCCGGAGCCGTTTGGCTCCAGTGGCTCCGCACAGAGGTGAGTTGCTCGACGGGGCTCATTACAGTGTCGATATTTCAAGGCACTGCAGGAGCAATGCAGCAATTACTGCGTGTCATGAACACGATCGCAAATAGTTTGAAGGCGCCGTTAGGAAGCTGTGACTTGCCTGATGCATGACGATATTTATATATGAGGAACGAAAACGCACAGTGGGTGTAGAGAGTTCGATGGTAATCAGAAGCAGTTGTGATGTTTTTGTTAATTTCCGTGACTTCAAAGTCTTTGAGAAATGCACCCATTATTCATGTTACCTGGGGATTTAATCGACTGTTTTTTTCCCCGTGTTTCTGTACGTTGGGATACGCAGTGTCGTAGTTGGTTGCGGCACTTCGCTACCAGCCAGAAGGGCGCGGGTTTGATTCCCGCTGAGGAAACTGGAATTTTTCATTGACTTAATCCTCCCTGCTGCACTATGGCCCTGGGGTCGACTCATTCTCCAACAGAAATGAGTTCCAGGAATATCTCCTGGGTGGGGGGTAATGGCGGCCGGTCCTTAGGACTGACAACCTAACCATCTTCATGCGGTGATTGTCTAGAAATTCTGGTAGCCTCAACCACCTGAAGCCCTACGGGCCTGTTCAGGCCTGTAGTGTGATAGCTTATTCTGTCCGTTGGTTTCCATGTTTTGCGTACGCAACTGTAATCTACTTTAATGTCCGCGTTTTTTTGTTCCATGTAACACGGACCATTCCCCTATTCTGTGTACGACTGACAGAGGGCGTCTGTCATTGTCCGCGGGGTATGGCCTCAGAACCCAGAAGGTTAATTAATGTAGCTCATCGTCCCGCGTAGTTAGCCAGTACGATGCATATAGTGTAACTATTCCAGCTTACATTTCGCGCACAGTAGAAAGCACTTTGCTTACACAGTGAAGACCCACATTATCACATTCACCACTAACAGGGGTCTGTATTGTCATTGTGTAAGTCAAGTTTATAGTAGTATGTGTATAAAGGCAACCGCGGGTGTGGGTTACGTTAGCTACTGCAGCGATCACCAGAAGGTCGTTATAGCAAAATGGTGTGTATGGCAGAGAAGCTCAAACATTAAAGTCTGGTTCCGAAGCCATTTAGATGACGTGTTACCAATTGGTAGCCGTTAGACACGTTGGTTCAATCACCTGACTCGTTTTATGTACGTAATATGCATCCCCTTCCCCGACCCTCAGTGGTTTTCGCGAGTCGCATGTGTTACCACAACCGAGACATGATTTCCAATAGTATAAGCTTCAATAAAGTGAATTTATTCTCATTTTTACGTTTTCTGCCCACTTTTCAGTTGAATATTTTAATTCTACTATTTGCCGTTGTTTCGTATTCACATGTTTCCCGCATTAAAATCTCACCCCTGCCACCGGCTATGCTTACAGAATTTTTTCTTAGTTTTACTCAGATGCTAGGAACGTTCGATTGTAGTACCTAAAATTAAGTCACGACCGCTTTCTTCCACATGCTTTCCACTCTTTTCATTAATTACGCAGTGACTCGACGTTATATAATTTGGGCTGTTGAACGCGTCTTTGAAAACCAAGCATGAATAAGCCAAATACTGCTACGCATACGTTATTATATAGACCGGTGCTTAATAAACTTTCTCCCACGAAGGAACCCATGAAATAATTTAATAAAATTTAATAATTGCAAAACAAAATGCGACTTATTCAGTTTATTACATTTTTTGTAGGCAGTTCTACATGTTTCGGGTGTCAACACCCGAAACATGTAGAACTGCCTACAGAAATGTAATAAACTAAATAAGTCGCATCTTGTTGGACAATTATTAAATTCGATTCACGATGCACGGACACATGTATATAAAATTCCATGAAATAATGTTTCATATCCCGAAGAACCCCATCATTTGAAAACGTTTACAGGCCAGAAAAAGTTGGTAGAGGGAGAGCAAGAATTTACACCCAGCGTCTTAATTATAAACAACTTTTTTATTATAACTTTTTTTTTTTCCTGAATGTTCTATCATCTGACGAAACGTTGCATTGACAGTGTGTAGCGTAAACTAACATCTCCAACTTTTCACAATTCCATCGTCGCGTAAGCGCTATGTAAGTTGATTCGCATGCATCCGTGGAAAGAAACTCGACAAAACTGGCGTGAAGTGTTTTGTTAAGTAGAAGTTTGTGGGATAAAGTGATAAATCGACTGATTTTGCAGCATCGTAAGGGGCGAAATTCAGGATGAGCAGTGTATATCGATTTCTGTATATAGGCATACATATATCGGTGATGGTGGTGATAATAATTATCTAGTGGGTGATAATACACATGATGAAAAATGTTGTTCCATAGCTCTTTCATTACAATTTATTCTTCGTAAATGCTCGATCATACGGCGATACGGTCAGTTCTGATGTTGAATCAACATTAATGCGATTAAACAGGTTCGTGATTTTGCGATTCACTAGGCACAATTGTGTCTGTCGGACATCTGGCGCAACTATCGGTAACTAATCGCTGCTTATACTTCACAGACCAATCACATAACATAAGGTAGGCTGTATAAATATGCTCGAATTTACTCATACGTAAGATGAAGCCATGCAAAAACTGGCTGATATTTTTCTTCAGATTTCTGCGGTGTGAAACATTCGCATTTTGAAGGTTCGATTAATATTTCGGTACTTCTGTTATGTAACGTTTTTATGTGCATTTCAGTGGCCATGTTTATTTATCGCGGTTCTGTTTGATATGGTGTTAAAAGGTTGAGGTACACAAAGCGCTTATTTGTAGGCTGTACCGCCCTGCCCCATCTTAACATCAGACTCTCGTTCTGAATTGTCGCCACCGTCTTTTGTTTTGCGGCACCTTCAGGATGCTGTTACGTTCCACCATTGACCGCAACTTTCCCGAAACTTGCTGAGAGCTGTGGCTGCAGGTATACCCACTTTCATACAGATATGGTATGTGCCGGGCTACTTGCGGTGCCCTCATTAAACGTCAGTAAACTGTTAATTGTATTTGGCAAAACGTAAACCCATCCTACCACAGTAGTTTTAGTTTAAAGCTCTGTACCTCTTACTTTGTGAGCAGTGTTGCGTTAAAGTCGTCTACATTTAATTTGTTTACTACTGTATTACACTAGACCTGTTACTGGGATTGACGTCATTCTGACATCAGATATGTAGAGGGTGGACAAAATAATGGAAACAGTTGTGAACGATACACATGTCCTTATTAATATGGTGCTGGGCTACCGTTAACCTATAATACAGCTTCTATCATTCTTGTAATAGACTCAAGTAAGTTCTGAATAGACTCTATTGCAATGTTGTACATCTCTTCATGAAGAACATCTAGTTGATGGAGAGATGATATAGGAGGGAATCTGCTTCTCACCATATTCTCTAAAACTGACCACAGTGGTTCGATGATGTTTAAGTCTGGTCATTGAGCTGGCCAGGTAAGATGTTGAAGTGCATCTTCATTCATCTCAAACCAAGACTGAGCACTTTCGGCTGTGTGTATTAACGAACTGTCATCTTGAAAAATTGCATTATTGTTAGGAAACAACATATGGGTCACAGGAATCACCTGGTTATCATACATGTCCACCTAGTCACTGGCAGTAATTCGACCATTCACGGTAATTATAAGACCACTAGAATACCAAGAAATTGCTGCCCAAATGATCACAGATCCGCCTCCATGTTCCACAGTTGGAACCAGACATTCAGGATTATAGGCTTCCTTGGGCGTTCACCAAAAAGAAACCTGCCTTGATGTTGTGAACAACGTGAAGGACGACTCATCGTACCATATTACGTATTTCCAGCCATCAGCCGTCCAGGGTTTATGACCATGACACCATGTTTTTCGCCTTTTAGCGCTGTGTTAAGGAATCACAGGTTTAGAAATTGCAACTCCACCGTGGGTGTTGGATTTGTGAAGCTCTCGTCAGAATGTTTTTGTGGAAACGGGGTCTACAAGATGAATATTGAGTTCTGCTGTCACCTTCGATGCAGTAATTCTATAATTTTTTAGACACAATCCTCTTCAGTTACAGTTATCCCTTTACCTTATTTTTGGTTTTCGGCCACTGTTCCTCGTAGCTGATTCTTTCCATGATTTGTGTATGCTGTCATGACCTTGGACACTGCTGCTCTGTACACACCTGTAAAAGTTGCTGTATTGGTTACAGATGCCCCAGCTGAACGCTGTACCTCTTTGAAAATCTGACAAGTCCCCCATTTTGCAGTACTGTCACACGAACTGTTACTGAACACAATATGTCATGCATTGACACTGGCACTAAGCGTAAACAAATAGAAGAATAACAACAGATAAAACTGATGTTATTTCAATGCAGCCAACACAAACAGTTTTATTCCTATATTGTCTAGTGTTTCCATTATTTTGCCCATCCGCCGTACTTTGCTCACTGTACATACATACAACGTGGCGCAAAAGCCACTTGACACCCGATTTTTTCTAACATACTGTCTAGTGTGGAGTCATTTGCGCCATTGCAGTAATTTTTTTTTTTCACCAAGCCGATTCCAAGATTCGTTCTTCAATTTATCTTAGTGGGTTCCGATTATTAAGTTGTTCCTATGCAGGCCAGGAAGGTATATAGAAGGGCGGAGGTATAGCTGCACTTATTCTTAACCTCCGTACGAAATGGAGGTGAATGGTCAGCGCCACGCCGTGGCTCCTTTACCCTCGGGGCAATAGCCCAGCTTACTTGTTGAATAGGAGGCTGGGTAATCTCCAGAACAAATCTGGACCTATTTGTAAAGTTCAGCCCATTACAGTGCAAATTGCTTTTTGAATTTCAGCAGTCTGGTCCAAATTAATTTCCGCAAAAACTCTATTCTTCAAAGTTAAAAAGCATGCCCTACGAGACAGGAGCTGAGGGTAAACCGGTATGATGCAGTGTACAATGACGTGTCTGTTTGAGCTCGACATTTTAACTGGTACAGCGGGAAGCGCCGTCGAATTTAACTCGACATTGGGCCGATAAGGATTAAGGTTCCCATGGCGGTAGCTGTGAAGGTACTGTCTTTTGGGATGTCACGCCTGACACTTTGGTGGCTAGTTATCAGGGCATCGGGGGACACTACTGCCGTCGTCTTCAGGGTAGAAGATAGAGGGAGCTGTTTCCTCCGAATGCAGACAATTAGCTGTCACTGTGTACGGTATCAATCGCGGAAGACAGTCTCACTTTATTTTAAGGCATAAACAGCTTGTTTTGCGTTGGTATACAGATGTAACGCTCTGCGGTCTCTCGCTTGCTGGGATTGTGGGTTCGAATCTCGCTGGGGCATGTCTTTCTCTTGTGAGTTTTATGTATTGTCACGTAGTGGTCTCTGCGTCGGTCTGGTCACCCGTCCAGGGGAGCCGTACGGAATGTGGTGTGTGATCGTGAAGCCTGGATAGAGAGGAGGTCCTAGTCCACTAAGGGCTGTTGTGCCATTAAAAAAAAGTAAGTGACGCTCCCAGAACGTAATACACTCGCAGTGTAAGGTACAGCTGTTGTAAGCTAGCGAAGCAGGGCTGGGTTTATTAACACGATAAATCTCACCTGTTGCTCATGTTGTACGTGTATTGCACTTGTCACGACTCATTTACGTTTCAGCGTGTAAAATTCGCGTCGGCAGTAGTACTGTGGCGCGCGTAATTTTAGTGCTTTTGTAGGGCTACTCTTCTGGTTGCTGTCGAGTATGGCCGTCTTCTTAATACACTATTTCTGTAACTCCCAGTCTCTCCTCTATTCATTGTGTAACAAAACAGTAAATTTATGAGGTTATACAGACAAACCCAATCATAATGGCACCTCCCCTACTCTGCGAGGTCTGCACATAGTACGGTATGTCAGCTTTATTGTCGGTGTGTTTATAATTGATATGAAATATTGCTGCTATATAAACTGGTACAATGTTCAATAATCGTGTTACACCGCTTAGCTATTAAGTACCTCATACACGTTGCTGCAGTCGGAGTGTGTTATGTACAGTACGTCTGTAAGCGCATGGGTTTATTTACTGAATCCCTTCTAATTCCAAATCCCTCGTTTTGGTAACTGCACCTTTCCGTTGGACTTCTGCTGTTTGTTGATGTACACTGATGTCACTGACGTTATGTTTGTTAACAACGTCCAGTAGATCGCTACGCACTCAGCGTTACAAATTAGTATTCTTGCTGAGAATTGTCGTGGGCAAGTGACTGTGAACCTCGTGCGCTTTGTACTTCTCAGGGCTTTCTTAGTTTTTTGTTTAATTTTCTAACCACGACACGAAAAACAAAACAACTACATTATTGTACTGATTTTTTAATGTCTGAGTGTAGCGCTTTCTGTGATCACTTGCAAGTTATTTTGAATCTCTTCTGTCTGAAACTGCGGCGTTTAATGACCCGTTGCATGCCCTTCCGGCTTGTAGATGAATGAATGTATAGCTTTGGTCGTTTACTTAATAAACCGCCTCCCGGTACCACTTTTACATTTTATATTCTTTATGGATTGCCTTGGGATTAAGCCAAGTGAGAAGCCGGCGACTAACCGCCCGGACTATGGCACAATAAATCGATTTTGTTGCACCCACGGTCCTGTGGGACACAGGTCTGTAACTTCTTGTGTATTCGTGGCCTTCCTCATGGTAGCGACAGGTGCTATGCCATTTTCACGATATTATTCAATTTCGTATGTTTCCCATAAGCGCGTTTGTATTAGGCTTGTGGGCTGATCGCTTTTAGACGCGTTCGCCGAAGTCGCGAAACGGGTTTGTTAAGTTTCATCGTGTCCGTCTGTATCATCGGAATTAGAGATTTCGATGGTGAATCTTATTGGGCAAGCTGCGAGGAAGCGCAGAACACATCTTATGAACTGTGTTTTGTTGCCAAGAGCAAGTGTTACGTATGAATGTGTTTAAAAATTTTGTTCTATATTGTACGTCGTCGGGTCGGTTTACACTGCGGTACTGTGCCGGAGCTGTTGGGTGGGAGACCGTGGGGTGTGACCCGCATCACAAACTGACGGACGGGTCAGACAGACAGAGGGCAAATTGCGGTTGCCGTCCTTCAAGAGCATAGAACACAAGCCTCGCCTTTCTGTATTTGTTTTTCCTTTTTTCCTTGGAATAAATGCAGCATAAAGGAGTGTTCTGCTCTATGTAAGCTCAGACAGACTGCCCCACAATGCACCGTGTCTGCCTGCGTGTGTCAATTATATTTTTCCCTCTCAAACTAAAGCCTATCAGCTGCGACCCTCCACGAATGAAAATGAAAGCCGACTGGAGTCGCAGTGTGTGAGGATATAATTGAAAATTTTAGTTTATGGTAGATGAAAGGAATGTCTTTCATATTTTCTACGCAACGCGAAAGACCGTTCTTTATAATGGAGCCTGGGTTGCGGGTAGTTTATTATGGTATTGAGGGGAAGAAGAAGGGGAAGTTGGTTAAACTATTGTAATCTTATCTGCTCGTCTTGCTATTTTTGTGGCAGTTTTCTTTTAATTTTTCTCCGGTAGATGTCTCGGAATCAGCAGCTTGTTAGTGAAACGCTGTCAGTTGTAGATGTGTTGGTATCTTTGCCGTGGATATAGTGACATGTTCTACTCTTTCTCCTGTGTCATACAGATTTACACCTCTAACAGTCGTTAAGCGGACTGTTTTCCCGTAAACCTGCAAAGGGAAATATTTCCTTTCATCCCTGTTGTTCCGGTCTTCGTAACGGAATTTTTTCGTAGAACTTGAAGAGAACGGATCACTTTCGAGGGGTGGATATATATAGCAATATGGCATTGAAAAAAAATTGGATCTACAATAAACTGGGTTTGGGAACGTGGACTCGATTTACCTGGCCCAAAATGGAACCATTTGCGGACTGTTGTGAAAAATGTAATGGACCTTCGGGGGTTTCATAAAAGGCGGGGAATTTTTTAACAAGTTGAGCGAATTTCGCTTTCTGAAGAGGAAATCCATTCTATCGTACATTACCCTAATCTGGTCATTATTTTCCGTAACTTTTGAGTGAATCGTAAAACAGCACAATTTATATTTTAAATCCAGAAGAAAGTTTAGAAACAATACAAGCCCAAAGAGGATTGGCGTATGAACTTCGTTCTCTCTGCACGTCAGTTGTAGATGTGTCGGTATGAGCACGCGAGGCTGTAGTGGTAAGCTGCTTGGGTAATCATGATGAAGTCAGAATGTCGGATTAGAATGAGATTACTTGTTGAAGGATAGAACAGTGAACTTGTTTTTTTTTTTCTGACTTTTGTCTATTTTGAATGGAGCGCGGGGCGAGGAAAATTTGAACCTTACAAATTTGTCATGTTTTTTTCGTACACGGAACGTGCTTTGCACATATATAAACAAATATAAGAATCACATTATTAGACGAATAATTCTTTCGGGCACGACATAACATTACGGAACTGTAATGCATGAATTTTGATCAGTTTCACTCTTGTCTAGGTATGGTACAGTAAATAAAAATATTTATGTAACTAGGTTCGCGTAAAAGCAGATTTACGTGAATATCTCGATTTTCGTGCACTTTAATATTCTTCTATTGCAGTAGGCAGCAGATTCAGAAAGGGCTATAGTATCTGA
>Ga0136643_10003569_pt1 | contig 21016 bp, 14 predicted proteins | sample TergutLab28metaG_FD_96883 | JGI IMG/M metagenome (GOLD analysis project Ga0136643, IMG submission 96883) | Labiotermes labralis P1 segment gut microbial communities from Petit-Saut dam, French Guiana - Lab288 P1 (version 3) (version 3) | ecosystem: Host-associated > Arthropoda: Insects >...
CGACCGTCTTGTTGGATATTTTATACTATTAAGAGGAGGGGGGAGGGGGGTTTGGGTGTGTGGGGTGTTGTTGGGTGGGGGGGGGGGGGGGGGGGGGGGTGGGGTGCGTGTGTGTGTGTGTGTGTGCGCGCGCGCGTGCTGCGTTGACACTTGCAGGGCCCAGATTTGTTCCCGTCCTACCATATGGAGACCTCACTAGTCAGTTACAACCACAATTATGTAATTATCTTGATATTTCTCAGTGTATCCTCTCGCCATATCCAAATTCAATCCATTTCGATGAAATGTGCAATACTGGGGCGCCATTCCTACCCATCGAGCGTCATAAATTTTACGAATTGCCCATCGAACGCCTAAGGCTTGGGTCTCCAACCTGCGGACCGCGACCACATGTATAAAGGTGTACTTGCTTTGCTTGTTTTGCACGGTCAGCAAAACGTCACATTTGTAAAGTCTGTATATACTATAAACCTACACAATAATTTAGGCGGTTAGGTATACTACTTTGTATTACTTTTGTACATGCGGCCCGCGTACAAGCCTGCAATAAAGGGTGCGACTCGTTGCTATAAAAGGTTTGGAGAAACATGGCGAAGAGCACGAGCATCTAAACTTCTTATTTTGTAGGTCAAGTTGTTGGGAATAAATAACGAAAGGTTATTCATGTTTGTGACCCCGCTGTGTCACTTGGCACTGGACCAGCACCATGGAGGAGAGAGTAGTGTTTAATGCTGGTAAACTGAAAATATGCCTTTAGAGTGGGGAAATGTAAAAAAAAAAAAAAAAAAATTGTTTTGAAAATTTGGTAAGTTCACCCTAGAAAATGTCAAGAAGGCTCTTTAACCTCGGCGCTAGTTGGGGTGAGTGGTCGATGCCACGCCTCGGGCGCTATACCCCCGGTAATGACCACTTGTACTGGAGACTGGGTGGGCCCCAGAGCCGGTCTGGATGGGCGCGGAAAATAGCGCCCTCCCGACCGGGATTCAATCCCCGGGCCGTCCAGTCGGTAGCGAGTCGCTATACCGACTGCGCTGTCCCGGCCCAGGCAAGTAGGGGGGGTTTGTTAGTGGAGAATCGCGTGTTGTCAGTAAGCCTATCGAAAAATAGTTTGTTACAAATGTAACTTTTTTTTCGTATATCGGAGGTTTAATTTAGTTTACGTACAGTCATATTGGTAACAGAATATTTTAATTTTTAACCAAGGTGAACTGAATATCAAGTTACGTAAGCAAGTTCAGAGGTCACCAGTTGCTTCGAGACACCAAAAACAAAATGATGATAATAGTACGTTAGCCCCCCCCCCCTGGTTATGTTAGAAGATACACCGAAACTACGTTCCTGCCTAGTGTTTTGTTGAGGGTATGGGTTCATTATGCGAAACTTCCTGCTGTACGAAGCAGTTCTAAGAATGTTTTGGGTTATCGTGCCGCTTCTGCAGTCAGTACGTCGGCTGCCGCTGCAGTTGCCCAGCAATGATGCTGGGACTGCATATGCTTTCGCTGCCATGCATGGCTCGGAACTATAGCAACAGCCGTTACATCCAGCATCTTCTGTGCAAGCGGGTTGCAGGACATCGCAGTTTTCCGGATATCAGACTGTTATGCCTGATGTGTATCTTGGTGTGTCCAGCACCCCCAAGGACAGACCTAACCCAATCTGGCACTTGATGTTGTGTCCAGTTTGCAATTCCGCACTCTAAATTTGCTTTCCATCATTACTTTACAAGTTGCACATTTAATACTAAAGCAAGACTGGCAGTGTACGTATAACATACCATTGAGGCGCTATCGTGTAACATTTGTTGCAGTGGAAAAGCATGCGATGCGCCATATTGTCATCTGTTACTTTGCCCGTTCTGCATTGTTTCCACATTTTCTCATAAGCGGCACAATTTTCGAAAAAAAAAAGTTATTGAACATAAAACGCGTAGTTCGAGTTTTTCTACAAATTTTTTTCTGAAGTATTTTTCATTTTAAGAAGAACTGAGCGAGATATGATCGAAAATGTGTATTGTTCGTCATGTAAAGTACCCGTTATTCTTGTTCGATTTTTTAATGAAACTTGAATTTTCTCGACAGATTTTCGAAAAATCCTCAAATAGTAAATTTAATGAAAATCCGTTTAGTGGGAGCCAAGTGGTTCCATGCGGACGGACGGAAAGACGAGCGTACATGACGAAAGTAATAGTCGCTTTTCCAAATTTTGCGAACGCTCCTAAAAACAGAATACCAGTACTTAACTGTCTTACTCCTCATTACAACACCTCATTCGCCTCAAGGAATTACACAGATATGATTGTGTTGACGGGATAGTGCAGTCGGTATAGCGACTCGCTTCGGGCTGGACGGTTCGGGGATCGTATCTCGAAGGGGTGAGATTTTTCCGAATGCCTCCAGACTGTCCCTGGGGCCCAGCCAGCATCCTGTATTATGTATTTACCGGATCTTTTCTGCAGAGGTAAAGCGGCCGGGGCATGGCGTTGACCACTCAATCCCATTTAGCGCCGAGGTTAAGAAGGAGCAGCTGTACTCCCCCTTTGAGCCTTCATGGTCTGTTCTAGGGTGAACTTTACCTTTGTTAATTTGCCGGTTAACCAAGATTTCGGGGCAAACCAGTTACGGATGGAACGGTTTTTACAGTACATCATTCTGTTGCTGTCAGCAATGGTCTGACCAGTTCCCAGAAGATCCGTGGGTATATTTGTTTACTGGCTACTTTGAAGTTTACTTATCTTTTAAAATAAATGATAAAGTTTTGTTAAAAATAATCGTGGAACTTCTTTAATTGTCGGTTTGTTTGTTTCGAATGACCGTTAGAATATGTAATTAAGAAACACCTTGTACCCACGAAGCGAGCAACAGTAAGTTTAATTAATGGCGTATTATGCAATAGATTTTTACGTACTCCACTGGTATGTTTTCGTAGCCATCGAAAATTAGTTGTGAGATATAAATTTTTAATTTTGGGTACTCCGGACACTCAATATTTACTTGAGCAAGGGTGTGTGGATCCGTGGTTATTTTTTGAGGCCAAAACGGGCCCCGCGAGCAGGACAGTTTGGGAGGCACTGCTTTACCATGTTATACCTTCCACCAGCACCTCCACGGCCATCACTTCCCTACATCTTCGCTGCCACTTTTGTGACACCTTATCGTCACCTCTGCATTATATCACCATATCACCGTCTCTGATAGTTGTTGATTACTTGCCGCAGGATGCCGAAGGTGAAATCCGAAAAGCGCGGGGCGACCGCAGAGAGGAAGAGCAGCTCCGAGAACGGCGAGAAGAAATCTGGTTGGTCGGGTGGACAGCTGTTTGGCAGCGAGACGACAGAAACCACATTCCAAGGCGCAGGGTTTAAGGACAAAGAGAAAGCGCTGGAGACTTTGCAGCTGCTGGAAGGTCGTGACATCACTTTCCAGTTCCAGATCATTAACTCAATGTTCCACCGCGCCAAAGTGATTCACAAGCGCACGAAAGACCCAGAGAAGCTGCGCAACCTTACAGAAGCTATAGAGACCTTCGAAAGCTGGCTGAACGACTACCGTTCCCACAGCCGCGCCAAGGAGAACCTCACATACCTGCCGCTGGATGTGGTTGAGGCCTTCCAGCCTCTGGCAGATAGGTACGGTATCAAGACAGAGGTCCCTGGGGTCGAGGCTAGTTTTCTCAAGGTCTATCGCGAGGCGGACGGCGACCTCAAAAAGCTGCGTGTGCTGAAGGTAAACCTTGACGAAAAGTCCGTCACGTGGGACGTGCACCGCAATAAGCATTTGAAACCCCTTGTGGATCGCATCAAGGGTGATGAGGCACCACCACTGTACCGCACAGAGGAGAAGGTGAGGGGACTGCCCACCAAGGAGCACGTGGAGCTGGTGATGTGGGGATACAGCCCTGAAGTTACCAAGCTAAAGAAGAGCATCCCGCTGCTAAAGGACCTGAATGGGCTGTTCCCAGCAGAGTGACTGGCAAATAGACGTTACATCACGGCTGGGAAATGCAGTTAACAGTGTTAAAACTGTCAAACCAGAAACCAACCAGTAATAATTGTGGACTTGAAAACTAAAGTTTGGGTTTCAAAGGACCAACATTTATGTAAATAGTTGGTTTTTCTTGTACAGTATATGTTTCTAATTCATAATGAAGAATTCCGAGCATCATGTCGCAAAGCTCACCTTACTAACTTGGTTAGTGTTGCTTCCTTTTTCAGTAAAAGCACTAAAGCATTACTCTGTACCAAGATGTAGCACTATTCACTCTTCGTAGTTTTTTCACGTGCTTCTAAGGCTGTAAACAAATTTTAACTGCTGCCCTGCTCTCTGTCATTTGGGAGTTTCATGATTCACTATATGGATAGTCTTACCTCATTTTACAGTACAAAACAGTCCACTGTCTGCATTTTCTTTCTCTTGTATAATTGTAGATATTGAAATAACTGAACAACAATAGAGGACACGTGCCTATATTCTTGATTTGTATAATTTGAGATACCCTACTGACTGGGTACCAAGCGTACTGGTTTGAAAAGTATGTTTTGTGGAAATACTTAAGTTTCTTGAAACGCTGTCAAATTTTTATGGTTACATTTCTGTAATGTAAAGTTAGGAGTTATCCCTGTGCTTAATTAGTAATGCACCATGCCTTGAAGTCTAATGGACAAATGGAGGTATAGCTCCATTCTTTCATTACCTTTGGTAGTGAATGGAGGTGTGTGGGCAGCTTCAGACCCTGTCCCTTCAACTCCTAAGAAAGGGACCCCAGGGCTTATCCAGATGTGGTGGCCAAGGAAGAAACTTAGCCTTACATAAAGCACTGCATAAAAAATTTGAAAGCTAACATAAAGGATTCTTATTAATGAGAGTCGTTTTTATCGCTGACCTAAGCACAGCAGCTTTATCATGTGGACAGCCTGAACACACTGTTTTATCTCATGGCTGCTGTGGTGCTGAGGTCACTGACAAAAAGTCTTGCTACCTATAAGGGTTAGTTTGTACAGAATGGATACAGTATTGTTTCCAATGAATGTTGTATGGGTAAATAACTGGTGTTTATTATAACTGTTTGTTCTTAAAACATAATTACACTGTGAGCAAACAACACTGACATTTATAGAGTTAAAACTTGGCAGTGTGGAATGGTGGAATGAGTAAGTATTTCGACATGCCTTGAATAATTCTGCATGTCTCTCGAACTGTCACAGGGATTTTTTTTTCTGCAGTTGGCAGTAGTGGACTAGTCTTCATGCTGTACAAGTTTTCACTTTTTTAAATTCTTGTTTTGTTTTGGTCATTTCTTATTGAAGGCTGTATTTGGTTGCAATTTGTCTGGGTTTAGTATTGTCAGAGTCACCTTGCCAGCGGTGACAAAATGGCAAGACCTGTACTGCTGCCAGAAAAATGAAAACATCTGTGAACTGACCTTCTGGAAGTGGTGTCAATATGTGCAAATCAAATGCATAAGACTCTAGCAGCTTTTTACAAATGTATTTTCTTGATAGTAGTTTAGAAGTAATTGAGTTGTATTCCCTGCCAGCAACTTTTTCAGGCCTCTCAATTTTTTTTTATATGCAGGGGTTCCTCGGGGTATGAAACGTTATTTTCGCTGTATCCCGTATAAAAAAGTTGGAAAATTCTCATGCAGAGGGTTAAACCCCGATTCGCCAGTCCTCCAACCCATAGTCAAGTCACAATGCTGACTAAGCTGCCCCATTTGTTAATTGTTTACCAGAAGGCTTGCTTGGTTCAGGAATTAATGGTGGATGTTTGAAATTCTGGCCCAGGCGAGAGATGTTAATTTCATTTGTTGCGTGTCATTGATGAGGATTGTTAAGTGTTTGTAGTGGTTGTGACAACAATGCTAAATTGCTTACCATTGTAAATTACTAATCCTTTAACATGACTTGAATGATGCAAGAATGTATCTTGATTTCTTCTTGGAATGCTGATCCTAAGACCTAACAGTTCTTGTGCAATATGAAATTGGGATTTTGTAATACAGTGCCACCCAGAATGTTGAATACCATACCAAATCTGCTCTCTGGCAGTGGGTTTGATATATTAATATATGAAATGCTTTACCAGATTTTTAAGATACTGGATTAACCTTAAGTTGCAATTAATTTTGTCTTCCAAGCATTTTGTTTGTTCTTGAAAAGGTATGCAATGCTGCTTTCCAGAAGAATCATTGGTTTAAATCCCCAATCATGCATGGAGTATGGCCAGTGTTTTTGATGGTTCTGATTTGACTTCTGTGGGTAGAGAGACCATATGTTGTGTCATGCTGTCCTTGAAGTTTTTCTGTAAATCTGCGGTTTCTTGGTGTTGCATCTAATTCTGAACCAGAAAACATCCTACTTAATATCCTTGTCATTGCTGGATGGAAAGTAGAACCTAATGGTTGTCACATTCTAAATAAAGCTTGTCATTTGAAAATTTGAATGCAGTTAAAATGGAGTTTTGAGTATGAAAATAAATGATGAGGTGAAGTGTTTTGAATAAAGTTTGTAGGTATGGACTTTACGTATTAGAAGTGAGTAAAAACATTGTTATTTCATGCTTTAGTTCAAATCTAACATAGAATTTCTACTGCTTCTGTCAGTATGATGCATGCTATCAGTTGGCAGCTGAAGTAAACTACATGTGAACCATAATTCCTGAATATACATATGGTTTGATTTTTATTGAAGGGCAAGATGTCAGTTTCTGTTGTCATCACCAGTTTTGTTGGATTCCCTTCCTCCTGCTCATTGGGTATCAGATCTCTCGCCCAATGGACAAAGCAGTTGGAGTTTAAGGCTGACCATTTCCATATAGTTTTGATTTTAAGAATAAATGGAACTTTTCCTTCACTGCCATCGTGTTCATTCATGGCATTATGCTTTGGCATGGGTACCAATTACGTATTTCATCAGCAGCAACCATCATCATTGCGATTTGGTTGGTTTTGTTCTTATCAAAAGTAAACTGTGGAAAGAGGGTGATGAGATTGGTATTTTTGTTGATTATTGTGTGCTGGAGGAACCTGTCCACCAAGCTACATGACATCACATGTTACAACAACTTAACAGATCTCATAGTCACTACTGCGAGAATCTGAATTGTTCAGACATCATTGCCAGAGAATTTAACATGAGTATGTAAGTACAATGATCATTTCACTTTGTTGCTGCTGCATTTGTATGGAGTGGTGTAGGTGGGATTGAGGTTAAGGTGTGTGAATGGTGCAGCTACTACAGTTGGCAGAGTCCAAGGGGCTGAAAAGTGAATCTTTTAAATAAGAGATTAATTTTCTACACTCAACAAGTTAAAAATTTTTGATACAAAGAAAATAAGTTACAGGATATACCAATTTTTTAAAATTCATAATTTGTTTACTTGCCCCAGACACCAGAAAACCTTGCCACTGTCTCTGTGTTAGATTTATAGTGTTAGCAGAAATAACTGTGATGTGGAATGAATCAGGAAGCAACCTGTAAATGGCACATGCAAGTATCTGCATTGATACATTGAGGGAATCTGTCTACACTCTGCAGATTAATGTAGTCTGAACCCCATAGCACAGGGCAAAAAATGCCCATGAGTATGATTTGACTGGTACCAACTTCAGACTAAAACTGATTTACCTGCTGTATACAGTTTTACATCTTGCAGAAGAGACTAACATAGTAACATGCTACTTTAATACAAGTTTCACAGGTGCACTTTTGGTATTTGTAAAGTGTCATGTAATTACTGGAGGTGGGTGGACTGTGTGCAAGCAGTTATGTTCTTCTACATGCAGTCTGTGTATACAAGTAAACTAATTACATTATTTAATAAGTTATATGCATATAATATCCTAGCTTAAAGTAATTCAGAAACACACACCTACACAAAACAATAACAGGTGTAGTCATTGACCAACCTCACTTTGAGGTTTTCATGTCTAATTTATGTTGTCATTTGGATAGTTATTATTCAGTGTTATGAGTACATGTTCAAAGTGTCTGCCACTTTGGTATAATTTCTCCCTCTTTTGAGATGTGTAGAATAAATTGTTTTGAGACATTTGTTTGCTGCATAGTTAACCATTTCTAATTAAGTTTTCAAACCATAGAATAATTATTCTGTTTTTTGGAAGAAAAGATATGTATTTGGAAATACAAGCTGAAGGTAATTCAGATACTGAAATATTCATATTTTTCTTTTGCTGTGATTTGTGGTGCTGTTAGCATGTGCTAATTAACATTGTAATGTAAACACGTACTTTGAATTAATACATTTTTGGGCATGGTCCACTGGCATTTACTTCCTGAGGAACTGTGTCTTGACAAAGTGTCAAGTGTCGAGTTTCACTAAGGAACACCAAGCTGCAGAGCTCCAACTTTACAGTTAATGTATGTTCTGCCCAGACTTAGGTTTTGAATGCCTTAGCTGCATTCATTCCCTAGCTTTGTTTATTCTACAGCCAAAAGCCCCTTGTCCTTTTAACTGACTCAAAGGAATTGATCTCAATAAAGCCTATTCAGAGTTAGAACCTGAATCACCGGTCCATTTCAGGATTTGAATCTGAAGAACTGATAACACAGCATGTTGGTACCCACATTAAATTGCTTCTCTTAATGCTGCTTTGATTTCTACCTTGTCGTTCTTGAGGGCTGTCAGACTAAGTGGTACATTGCTGAAAATTTTTATGCCAGCGTAAAATATACTTTTTTAAAAACGAGGTAGATCAGCATTTGATCTATGAAGATGGTGCTTATTCATGGTATTAACCTGTTAAAGCCTACTGGTTATGTGATGCACCAACAGGTTTACAATTCAAGACTTTCACATTCTGTCACACTGTTTTGTGTGTTTTGTATTTATCTCAGAACAAGTACCAAGTTTTGCCTGGTTGGTTTTTGTAACCGAGATGAAATGTGTTTACTTTGTGGTATGAACTGGGTCTTTAAATAAAGCAATCTTTAAAGGGTTAATATAGTGTATAGATGAATCTGTTTGAAAATTTTCCTGGCTATTGATCATGAAATTTCATTAATGAAATTACATATTGGCATGGAACAGGCAGAATGTCTAATTATTTAAATAACCATCTACGGAGGTTCTGGGTTGTGCACCAGCCATAATTCTGATGATTTTCTTTTCTAAAGTGAAAATCTTCCCAATGTTTGAAGAGTTACCGCTCAAAAGTATTCTACATTTTATAACAGAATGCAATTATGCATAGTAATTTAATTAATCCCCATACACTTACCTGCCCCCAAGTCACCAATGACACGGTCTGTATATACTCACTGTGGCATTTGTAATTGCACTGCTTGACCTCTGAACCTGGAACTGATGCATTTTCCCCAATATATCGGAATGAATTAACAACCAATATCATGCAAAATGCTGGAAGGAGGTAGACCTCAGCTGTTGGATCATAGTGTTTTATATAATTCTAAATTTAACTTTTACACCCTAGGCAAGATCATTCCACCAGACTCTACACTTCCAGCACTTTACCAGTGTGTATAATGCAGCTTTAGTTTAGACATTCCACTGTGACACTAATCAAAAAGATAGTACACGAATCTGCAATCATGACACACTTCAGAGTTTTCTTGTATCAGTAATTATAAAAACAGTCATACAAAATTGTATGTAAACATAAAAGTCATAGTAGGAACAGAATGGAAAAGAATAGAATACAAGAATCTTGGGCACATTAGTGACGTGCACTTCAACCATACCTCATATTTTGTGCAATCCATACATTCATGCATTTAGCAGCCCCATACCTTGAACAAAGTACAATATCCTGCTGATAGAGTTGTTTGCAGTCACTCCGTTGTGTAATATGTCCGTCCACCGAGGCACCTGAATGTTAATGTGAGTAAATCTTAACAGACAAAGAGCATGTGAGGCTGTTTCAGTTGCCTGGTTTCATCTGTCACACTTGGGACTGTTTACCTGTCCCAGTGTAAACAAATGTCCTTTTATATGACAGTGTACTTTTAATAACCCTGTCATTCTTAGCTGGTTTCTGCTGAGACTGAGCAATTCCCCAGCTTTGTTCAAAGAGGGATATTAGGAAGGCTTTAGCTTGTCTTTGTTCATGTATGGACTGCTAATGCTGCCCTTTCAGTCTCTGATCACTGCTCTTGCAAACTTTGCATATACAGTATATCAAGTGCAGCCTCAGGTCCTATGAGTGGATGTAAAGTGCGTTCTGTGGCTAACTGAACAGCTATTTCATTTCCATCACATCCCACATGCCCCAGCACCCATATTAGTTGAACCCTGTTATTTTCGGCCATTGTAACCATGGAATCATGGCAGTTCCAGAGTAGTTTGGAGTTTACGTGGAAATTGCTAAGTGTCTTCATGGCCGCTTGACTATCAGAGAGAATATAGATGTTCCTACCTTTGTAGCCCTTTTGTTATTGTCCATTATGCATACCTTAAATGCATATATTTCTGCTTGAAATATTGTGGTGTGGAGCCCAGGACTGAAGCTGTTCCCTTATTTCAGCCCACTTTATACACCCCAGCATTAGTACCTTTGTTTTGGATCTGTCTGCACACCAGACCAGACCTCCTTAATTATCTGGCCTAAACCCATTATGCTATTCACTCTGGATCTTGAATGGCCCATGATACGCATATCTTGGTATCGTTGTGTGTCCCCTCAAAACATGGGTTCATATTCCATGTCCCAAAACTTTTTATTTTGACCATAGTTAGTGGATTTGGGTTTCCACTGATTGTTGCATATAAGTCTGTGGATCACTGCCTGGGCCTCCACTTTGATTATCACATGCAGGGGCACCACCATTGCTGCTGTTGGGACATCATCATAATCCAAGATATAGCCAGACAGCCTAATCTCTGTAATTAATGAAAACCCTTCCTGCTGATGAATTTAACCCTTGGTCACCATACCATGGATTTACAGATCAGAATGAGTCTGATTACCATGGTATAGATCCAACATAATACTATGGGTCTCAGGTCTCACATTTTACCAAATGTGCCCTTACAGGTACAGAATGCCCAGTAGGCCCAATTCATTCATTATCTTTTTCAGCAGTGTGTTCCTTGCCAATCGCTTGTCCAAGATGAGTCTGGGGTATCTGAACTCGGTGCTAAGATGTAGTTTATGTCCAGAGAGGGTTGTTCTTTAAGCCCATTAAATCTCTCTTCCTTGTGAATGGAATCATCACCATCTTTTGTGGACTGACAGAGACATGAGTTCTGTCATATCACAAAGACTCATGAAGAAGCTCTGAGACAATGTTCAGAAACTTTCCACTGATTAGGATAGGTATTTCATCTGCATACCCGGTGTAAAGCAGGCATTCTCATTGAGCCCCTTTAGCCATAAAATGACTCCCGGCAGATAGTCCCTGGCCACAGACCCCTCCAGAGATTCTCTTGCAAGTGTGGCTGTTGTTATTTTTCTGTTTCCAAGCATGGATCTGATCAACGGACAGATCGTCTTCAAGCCCATGCCATCTGGCAGCTTACATTGTGATGTGTGACGTGCTGTCAAAAGCTCCCTTTTGCAAATCTTTGTCTGGCCCATACATTTTTCCTTCTCTTCAGTAGAGTGAAAGAGTCAGTGCAAGACAAACTTAAAACCAATCAGCCTTCTAATGACATGGTAACATGCTTGTGAACGGAAAGGAAGGGTCAGGAAACACACAGGCATGCTCAAAATGAAAAAATAGGTTAAGAATGTACTTATGATTAAGAAATTTGAGACAAGTATCATTTAAAAATAATGTAAAATTGTTTCATTTAAGTTTTTTATATTCACGAAGAAAGTTTGGGTTTAGTTCGTGGTAACTTAACCTTTCATCTACGTTAAGGGACTGGTATATTGCAGCATAATTCACACAGAAGATGAAGATTCCTTATTCATAATTCTAGCCTTTGCTTAATCTGAACACTACAAGCAGTTGCATAATGAAATTTTGCATCAACTGCCTCACACCACACTTAGGAAAGCAGAACCATGACTCATTGGAACAAGAGTCTTAAGCCCAGACAACCTTACAGAAAGAGTACACATGTTTTTGAGTATAAAATGAAGCTCCAATGACAAAGGGAATTTAGTTAGTTTTAATTTCAGTCCAATTCATCATACATGTGACGACAGACTCATCCGCATCTAACAATATAAATTTAAATATATACAATTCAACTTATCATTTAAAGGTCATTTAGATTAAAACTCAACAAAGTTTTGTAAAGGGAAAACCATTTATGAAATATGTATACTTAGAAGCGAAATGAAATATTAGACTTTATAAATTACAAAGAGACATTCCTCCACTGAGTACAAAGCATGGTATAAAAGAAATGATTTCAAATCTTTCTTAAAGGCCTTATAATTGTCCATTTCTTTTGTGTAACCAGGCATCTTATTATACAATTCAGTTCCCATATTTAGTACACACACTTTGTATATGTCAGTTTTATATCATATTATTTATTTAGTCCAAATATATCATACTCATCAGTCTGTAATGTGTTTTGAACACATATGAGATACTTTCTCAAGCCTCTGAAATAGTAATCAACAAATAATTCCCATAAACTGACTAATTATATTTTGTACAGGTAAAAATGCTAGGATAATGCAAATTCTTCCACTGAATAGAAAGTGTGAAGAAGAAGAATTAGTTTTAACTCTTTCTTAAAGACCTTATAATCTTTTATTTCTTTTATAAATCCAGGCAGATTGTTACATACTTTGGTGCCCATATTTATTACACTCTTTTTGTATATTTCTGTTTTATGCAGTTTAACATGGATATCCATCTTTCTTCATGTATTATATTTGTGAACCTCAGAATTTTGCTCCAGAGACTGACAGTATCTTCTTATGAAACAAGTGACTTCCATAATATAAAGAAGCCAACATTTGAAAATTTAATTCTTTAAACAACTGTCTGCAAGGCGTTCTTGAACGTACTCCAACCATTGACCTAATAATTGAAGAATGTATTAAGTTTAAGACAAAAAAATATGTTCAGATTTTAAAAGATTGCATTGACATATTAGAACCGAAGACAATGGGATCTTAGAACAATTTTACACATGCAGATATTCTAGTGCCATTGACATACGATGTCATGCTTTTGTAAGGCAAACTTAGGAACTGCCTGTGATGATAAACTCAGGAGTCAAAACAAACCGTTGCGTGCCTTTTCACTGGACCTTACATTACAGCAGAAAAATTTATTATTCACTACTTATAACTGCAGCTTTGCCATTTGAAATATATGTTTCCTTCCCATATTGAACTGAGCTTTCTACTGTCTTATCACTGAATTTTTTAATTTTAGCAGCCACTCCAAAGAAAAGTAGAGAACATAAACTAGAGAGCAAAACACTAATTCTATTATCCTACATGAGTTCGTGTGTGTGTGTGTGTATATATATATATATATATATATAGAGAGAGAGAGAGAGAGAGAGAGGAAGATCAGCTCTGGGTTTAAATACCACTCAAAATACATATGGAACATTCATACCACAGGCAAATTAAATCCTGTACATTTGGAAGCTAAGCGTTAAAGACCATGGCATGCATACCAAGTACATTACTCACCAGACTGTATCTCTTTTACATTACTTACCAGTCTGTATTAGTAACTGCCAAAGCTGTTAGAGATTGTTCAGGAATAACCATATTAACAACTGGATGACACTTTGGAGTTCTTGGATCATGTACTCTTAATAGAAAATAAATATCCTACACTATACTGGTGTAAGATTTCAACTTTTCACAGTGAATAAATGTATTAAAATCCTCTTGAATGACCAGCTGCACCAAAGCTAAGTTAGAAACAAATAATTCAGAGACTTGCTGTCTCTCCATCATCAGAGTTGATGTTTTTGCCACTGGACAAAATGCAGTTCCGAAAAACCTGGATGAAAAGGTAGGAATTTTTCATCAGTTGCATCAGTTGTATCCACACATACATAATATAGTACAACAAGTTAAAGGTAAAGTTGTCCCTATAAAAGCCATGATGACATGAAGGGGAATGGGGATACAGCTCAATGCATTCTTAAACTGAGCACTAGATGATGCTCAGTGGCCAATTTCATGCCCTGGCTGCTGTACCAATGAAGACTTCCAGTACCCATTGAATAAGAGGCTGGGTGGGTTCCAGAGCTGTCTACAAGGTGGGAATCAAAACATGATTTCTCAGTCATCCAACCCCCAGCCTTGTCATTACACTAACTATGGTATGCCATCCAAGCACCTTTAAATACTATGCAATGTTATTGATTCTTACACTGCTCATTTACTGAATAAATGGTCTCCATGACTGTCATCAGCAAAATTGAATGTTATTGTTAAAAGTGTATGAAATGAATAATGACTCACACCATTTGTATCGTTCATGTGATCTTATTCCACAAACTGTACTGTGCATTTCTATGAAACCTGGCACAGAAGGTCTATAATGAAAGTTGAAAGGCAAATTTAATTTTGATCCATAGCAGTCCAATACATTCCCTAAATTATATGAAAGTCAAATGTTGAAATGAGGTCAAATCAGATTATGCAACACTGCACAGACTATCCTAATTCTCTGCCCATATTAAACAGAAGACTTAAGGCGCGTTTAGACAATGCCTTTTTTGTGCACCAGCGCATGCAACATTGCATCTGCTGATGCATGTGTTGTGACACAAGAGTTGCGCATCTCTTGCAGCATGCCTTCTGTCCAGACGTTATTGAGAGGCACGTGCAGAATGTCTTTAAAAACATTACACTGTGCAGCTGTCGCTGCTGCTACCATTATAACTGAACATAAAAAGAAACATTATTGGAAGTGTTGGATGGCAAGTTTTCTGGAGAGATGGAACCAGAATTTAAACCTCCTTGGAGAAGTCAGAATGAATAGTTATGCTCTCTTTAGAAATTTTACAAGGATGACAGCAAGCGATTTGAGTTACTGCTGCAACATCGGACCAAGCATAAAAAAGCAAGACAATAATATGAGAGAGGCAATCCCCATAAGCAGGCATTTAGCTATTACTTTGCGTTTTTTAGCCACTGGTGACATGTATCATACTCTTATGTATATATTTCGTATATCGGTGCCAGCAATATTGACCAGCATACCAGAAGTGTGCCAAGCTGTCATAAAGTCACTGAAAGGATATGTGGAGGTAAGTAAAAAAACGTTTCATAGATATGATGTCAACATTAACAAATGCAAATAAGTGTATTGAAGTGTATTATACACAATACAAAAATATTATATACGTACATATTGCACACATGTACAGGTTTCATTTGAGTGCAATGAATTCTGAAATACCATTTGCACTTGATGGATTAGTAGCTATAATCTGAAAATCTGAAACAGGGGAACTGGAAGATTGTGGTGTGGGTGTTGAGGTTACAGTATAAGATGAAGAGGAGTGTTCTGAATCAAAATGAACTGTTAATTGAGCCTGTTCATTGTGAATTTGGAAGTTATGTAATTCCATCTCCGCTTCCAACATTATAGTGTGTATTTTGTGCTGGACGATGGACTGCAGTCAGGAAGAATTTAGATCTCGAACTTTATTCACCACACATTCTCCAAATATGGAGAAGACATTTTTTTCCAAATTTTTTTTATGTCTCTTAATAAACAGCATGCTTCTTCTACGGCAGAATCACATTTCTTCTTTTTCTTCGCTGGTACTGTCTCAATAAATCCACATCCACTTTCTTGGTCAAGTTGATTGCTACTGCCACTTGCAATGGGGTCAGTGTCCTCTTCAGAAATCTGAAAGAAAGTCAAGGGAAATTAATTTTTCTCACTAGTTTCACATACACACAAGTGTACTAAAACTTGAACTGCACATACCACAGAATGCATTTTTACTGATACTGATTCGTTTTAGCTACCTACATGCAAGGAGGCTTGGTTAGAAGTTTCCAAGGATTTCAACGACAAATGGCATTTTCCTCACTGCCTGGGGGCAATCGCGGAAAACATGTACTGCAATGTCCAGGAAATACTGGAAGCTTTTTTTCAACTATAAAGGGATATTTAGTATTATTTTACTTGCTGTTGTAGATGCTAATTACTTATTTAAGTATGCACACCTCGGCATGCAAGGGAGAACATTTAATGGTGGTGTATTTCTACATAGTGCATTTTATAATGCCCTCACTAGTGGAGTACTGAATGTGCCTCAACTGAGTGTCTTTCCAGGAAATTACATGCTCGTTCCTTACGTGCTAGTAGCAGACAATGCATTCCCACTAACTAGCTATCTTATGAAACCATATGCTGGAGAAGTACCCAAAGGGAGCCCAAAAAGAGTATTTAATTACAGACTATCACGAGCACGTCGTATAGTAGAAAATGCATTTGGGCTGTTGGCCTCTGTATTCAGAATATTTCGCAAGCCATTCTTCGACAAACCTTCTACAGCTGAAGACATTACACTAGCATGTGTATATTTACACAATTTCTTAAGAAGAAATTCTGTCGCAAAACAATTACATAGTCCACCAGGAACATTTGATTTTGAAAACATTGACGATGGCACGATGATAGAAGGGGAATGGAGAAGAGAAATTTAGAATGATAGAGGAATGGTAAAACTAGTTAAAGCACCAAGAAACCGTGGGAATGATGCTAAGAAAATTAGAGATACATTCTTGGATTATTTTATGTAGAATGAAGGACGCGTGTCATGGCAAGATAAATATCTGTAGTACAAGCTATGTAACTCAAACTTAAAAAAATCCAAAGATTTTCCTCAAGTGTTATTGTGTCTTTTCCTTCCCTTGCTTTATCACCTTGAAAGATAAAAAACATATGCTTGTATGCAAACCAGCATGAACTGTATATTTCGTCAGCAGATGATCCACTTTTCTTCTTCAGCACCTTGCTGTGTTCTTGGTGAAAATACAATCTTAAACTTTTTGTTATTTTAAGATCAATTTCAAATCCAGTGAGTATTTCTCCCCTAGCTCCTGAAGAGCACATCTTCTTTCTTCCCGATTTGTATAGTTTTTGTCTGACGAGCGCCAGAGTACTGTATACTTCCTATATTCTTCAATGAAATCTAACTTTTTTCACTACTCCAGTCTGCCATTTCTATGCTATAACATAAAAACATTTAAATGTAAATATTTTATACCTATTTAATAATCAGTAACTGAACTTCTAAGGAAATTTTATACTCACCGATAAACCAAACAAATTTGTGCAGCAAAAACAAAAAATTAGTCCACTAAAATACTTGTTGCAAACTATGATGCACAGAGATGTCAATTCAGTGCGGGGAGCACGTGCAACTGCCATAGTTTAGTCATGCGCACAACTGTGACTCATGCAGTGCTTCATGCCCCAGTCTGCCTCTAGCTGCATGCTTCAAGTTGCACGTAAAGAGGCACTGTGTAAACGCGCCCCTGCATGACCATATATTGTGCAAAGTGCTACTCTTGTGCTGTCCCACAAGAAGTCGATTTCTGATTTCCACACTGGTACATGTACCTGTAACTTGTCTAGTTGCACCTGAAACAATTATTTCTTTTACAGTCTGACTGACATCCTGTCTCAGAACAATTTTGGGGTTTTATCAGTCAAATGAAATTTCCCTGGTCAAGAACACTGAAATTGCAGTGACTTTACTTGGCAAAACAAGGGTAAAATTGTTGTCTGGGCTTTAAGTGCAGCCAGGTACTTGAACTTAAATTATACACAGCAATCTGGTATTATTTTCTAAATAATAAACATTACATTGATCATACAAGAATTTTATAAAAGTAAAAGCAAAGAGCACCAAGGAATATTCCTTCCAAATGGAACACATACCATACATACTGTATGGCAGTGTACAGATACCCAAGTGTACAGTTGTATGTTAAACAATAAAAGCTTGCAATAATCATACCATGCAGGTTAGTGCAAGCTATTATTTGTGACTTAGCTAATGACAATGTCAGTAATTCAGACTATGGTGTTATGGTAACTGATATACAATATAACTATAACATCTCTTGTAGACTGTGACCAGTTTGTATTGGGCCCAAAAACTTTCAGTGCTTGATAATCTGCTGCACGTCATGTACAGCAAGTTCATATACTCTACATTATAAAAGTTTTGGTTCTCACAGCAATGTTGTTGAAGACTCATGTCCTCAAGGACATGATGCTGTGTCACTGGGCAAGTAGTTCTAACATTTTGAACAATTGTAGTGCCTTCAAACACCAGGAACTATGTGCCATACAATACACCACATGCCAAAAGCCTTGAATCTTTTAACTTACATTATGCAAGAAAAGAACTGTCTTGTGTTGAACTGTTTATTCCAACTATTCCCAAAAATTGTGCATATATTTCAGTATACTGGTGTTCACAAACATAAACCAGTATAAAAATCAAATTATGGTTGAGTACTGAAGAAGAAGTATGCACAACTGTCCACTTTAGGCAACATTTTGCTACTTCAGCCTCCTGCCACTTTGATCAACACTTCTATACCACATAAAACAAATGTTGTTTTATTTCTTGCTATATATGACTACATATGTAGAAACACAATGAAATTAATATGAAACTTGTACACTTTCAGATGATATAAAATAAAAGAAAATTAAATGTGTAGTTTTATATATGTTACAAAGACGTATTCTAATAGAGCACTATATTATAAAGCAACGTAGTCTACCTTATACTCAACTGAGACTCCCTGGTTTTGCTGTAGCATGTTATGTATCTTTGGCAATGACCACTGCTGATCTTTCAGTGTCCAACAGCTAAGGATATATATTAATTACAATCTATCTTGAATAAAGTAAAACATACAAAAAATGAAATGGCCATTAAACGCAGGTTCCATTCCACTCTGCAACTTTCATCTGAAACATATTGTGCTCCCACAAATACCCAGAAATTTATACTTGGGTTGTAAGCGGGAACACAGGTGGGTTGGTTCTTGTTAAGTGACTGCTAAAATAGCCAGCCTACCTAAAAGAAAACTGTAATAGCTCAACAATTTTTCTTAAATTCTCAAGTACCAATTTCATGGAAATCTGTTTGGCAGTTCTCAAGTTCTTATGTGTGTACACTTGGACAGATGAAGAAATTCTACCAGGCCCTGCACAGGGATGCCAATGCACCTACAAATAAATTCAATATCCAATCACGATCAAGTTATCAGGCCACCTGTACAAAATCCACAGGTGAAGGAGTTATCTATGCAATATTTTTTTCAAAATGGAAGGTTTCATCAGTGTAGTGGTCTGCATCTGTACTGGTAGCACCAAGATGACTGAAATCATCTTGCAGGAAACACCTGTAAGTCATTATAGCCCAAAGCAGAATGACAGGTGATGCAATCAGAATACAGAAGGTCAGTCCCCACTGGCAACAACATGATATCATAATCATGAAACTGTCCCTGCCTACTGAAAGCAGTGACAACCTGTACAGCAACTGCTGTGATTATTACTTTATGTAACTTAATTACACGTAACCACAATCTGTGAGATTTTGTGTCCTCACAGTGGTTGTGATAAAGATTCAAGTCCTCTGAGGTGTTGTGCCATGTTGAGTGGTAACAAGTTACTGATGTTTCAGAGGAGCACAGCATCACAGAAGACCTGAATCTCAATGGCAAGTTGCTATCACACAATAATACATACCTCTGGCCATTAATGTTCGAACTAACATGCGGATTTCCTCAAACCATTTGACCTGCTGTTTACCATTCAATGCATCCAAATTTAAAGGCTACCAATTCCCTACCATACAAGCATAATACAATAATGGACACTGTGTAAACTTCTGAAGTAGAGGTGATACAATGCTACAGCCATACTGAATTACTGGTACTACTTCCTTCAACTATGTAAGATGTGTGACACCAATCATGAATAGCTGCTTACTAATTCCAAGAGCAAAAGTCTAGAAGCATTTTCCGTCTACAGTCAACACCCCTCTTTATATTAAGTATCTCTTGGGAAGGTTCTTCAGTTTTTATGAAAGCATAAAAAAAAGAGGTAAAGTTCTGACATCATTTTATAAATTTAAATACAGCAATTACTTTCACAATTACTTGCTTACTTACTCCATGGTGCAGAGTCCTTCTTGAGCAGCTAACTGGTTTGTAACTAGTCAAGAAATTCCCCGCATTTCACGGAACCCGACGGTTCATTACCGCACTCACAAGCGTCTGCCACCTGTCCCTATCCTGGGCCAGCCCAATCCAGTCCATATACCCACATCCCACCTCCTGGAGATCCATCCTAATATTATCCACACATCTATGCCTAGGTCTCCCCAGTGGTCTCTTTCCCTCCGGTTTCCCACCAAGACCCTATACGCCCCCTTCTCCACCCCCATACGCGCCACATGCCCTGTCCATCTCATTCTTCTCGATTTTATCACCCGCACAATATTGGTTGAGGAGTACAGATCACTTAGCTCCTCGTTATGCAGTCTCCTCCATTCCCCCGTTACCTTGTCCCTCCTAGGTCCAAATATTCTCCTCAACACCATGTTCTCAAACACCCTCAGCTTCCTTTCCTCCCTCAATGTCATCCTGCTCAGTACCCTGTTCACAATTTGTACCTAGGGACCGGTCATTCCAGGTCTTACCGAAGATCTCCCAGAACCCGCAGACAAATTCAGCAAAGAAAGCTGAACGAGGCCACAAGTTTTTCCTTCCATATTCCCACTAATTAATTTCCCACTCATCGGGCATGGCGTGCATAGGGATAACCTCCAATACTGTCACATTCGAAGCAGCAGTCTATCACTCCAATGTAGTAACACCCTGCCAGATATACAAGTTGATGATACTCAAGTAAGATCACGGTCTTCATACATTATTACAAATGCACAGCAGATGTGACACCGTGTAATTTGGTAGATATTTACAGACGTTTGGGCGGGAACCGACACAATTCCAGAAACTTCCTACAGAGGCACGAGACTTATTTCTACTCAAAAACACCCGGAACATTCAAGATGTTCATTCAGCCTCCCCAATGCAGAAGGCACCCCAACAA
>Ga0136643_10003573_pt1 | contig 21007 bp, 16 predicted proteins | sample TergutLab28metaG_FD_96883 | JGI IMG/M metagenome (GOLD analysis project Ga0136643, IMG submission 96883) | Labiotermes labralis P1 segment gut microbial communities from Petit-Saut dam, French Guiana - Lab288 P1 (version 3) (version 3) | ecosystem: Host-associated > Arthropoda: Insects >...
AGAGCAATACAACCCATGAAATAACTCATCAAATAAGTCGCAAGCTCCTGAGGATGGATGTATTAACATCCGAAACATGTTGAACAGTAAATAATGAAATAATAAAGCAAGTGACATCAAGTTGGTGTATCTTTATTCAACTATCAATACAGTTTATTTGTACGGAGTGCAGGGTTCTATCAGTTCTTTTGGGATTTGTGGTGGAGAAAGTCACGCAGTCACAGGATTTTCTCCGAGAACTGTGGTTCTGTCCTGTCAGCATCATTGCAAGGATATTCAATATTCATATTTCAGTCAATTGCCACCGACGCTGAATACTGTTAGCAGTTGAACCGTCTTAATCCTTTAAATGCCGAAATAAATCCCACCTGCCATATGCAGGCATTATTAGGAGCTCACTATATTCTCCGCATTAGCAGGATAAGGGTTAAATGACGGCCTTAGAAACAGTTGTAGTTGTACCGTTATCCCTGCGGACGTATGGGGGAGTAGAGGTAGAACTCTGCTCATTCTTAACGTCTGTATTACGTGAAGGCGAGTGGGCAGCTTAACGCCACGACACCCAACATTCACTGCTTAAGAGGCTTGGCAGAATCCACAGGCGATGTGGATACTGAATAAGAAAATTTGTTTTGTCTCTGCCAGGAATCGAAGCACCATACCTCGGTTGTAGAAGTATATTTAATTCTAGTTTAATTAATTATACGTCCGTACACATGCGCACATGTAATATGAGGCAGGAGGAAGCTTCGGTAAATTATCATCCAATTCAGAGACTTCGGTAAACTTGGCGCGTGTCCGAAAGACTTATTCATTGCTGCAGGATACACAAGTTCAGAGCAGTACGAACGTACAGCACAGCCGTTCGGTGGCGTTCAATAACTCTGTTTAATTTTAAAGGACATGTATCATGAGAATGCCTTCAAAGTTTCTCGAGAGAATGTTGGACGATCGGATACAGCGGACTTAACAATCGCTTTGCAAGGATTCGAACGTGCCTGAAATAAGATCTGCGCTCTTCTGGGACACTTTGCAGCGCTGAGTGTTAATTCCTTACCGAAGTTTCGCGTCAAACTAACGGTGCCATCTTCAGGCGTCAAGAAATCCAAGAAGAAAAATAAGGCTGCCAGTGTTACTTGCATTACGAAGAGTTATCGAGGGAAAATATCTTGTCCTGGGCGAATTTACAACAATATTTGCAATCGAAGTCCAATTTACAAAGGCATTTCCGTACCCAACACCCCCCCCCCCAAAAAAAAGAAACAAGAAAAGAAAATAAGCCCCCCAGAACTTGGCCCTGCATCCATCTTCTCTGCCACTGTACATAGTAAAGTAGATAAAATTGTGAGGCACTGAAATTAAGAAATTAAAACTTTATTAGCTTAATTAACATGTACAGACTGGGCAAGACAACTCTTATGTTTTTGACGTGTAATTCCAATCATCAGTCGTGCAATAGCACACATGTTACGGAATTCCTAATGTACGAGCACATTCTTCCTGCTGAACTCTTGGCGTCAGCACGACCTGAAGGTAAAATGCAAAGTTTCCCAATTTTAAGCAGGCGGTACTTTTAGTGATCGTTCTTGAATGGGAGCCAATCAATTTTCTGGAAATTAATACAATGTTAATTGGAATAAGTGGCTCAGGATAGAACTAAACAAGCTCTGTGTGCCGCTGTTGTCATTAAACTCCACACCCCGCATTGGCTAGTCAGTATTAAAATAAGATACCCAATATACACCGTTAAACACATATTTTGAGTCGCAGCTCATCTGAACTTGAGATTTGTATTCAGAATCAGCATTAAGCCAGGAACCCCGAAAAAAAAACACACATTTTCACGTTTTCCTCTTGAATTCAATTGGTTTTCCAGCTGGTGACGAAGAAGCATTCTGTCTTAGCAACGGCACATTCTTTGCACGAAAGTAAATTAAGTTTGAGTTAGCTCAGCAGACGCAGAAAACAAGACGGGGGTGAGGGGGGATTTCAGGAAATATAAGTTTAAGAAGTAAATCGGATCGTAGCAGAAGGCAATGTTGAGTGAACAATTCGTATTCAGTGCGAGCAAACATTTTCCGCAGTCTGTATGCATGGCTGACATCAAACACGTTTGACAGAAAAATAGAGCACATATTATTCTAATGGCTTGTCTCGACATGTCAGAAATATTAAAGACTCCTCGTCATATCATCATTATCTTCATCCTTCTGTTCATTTTCTTTTTCTAATTCAAGTCTTACACATTTCACCGTGTCCCCTCTTCATTACATTTCATTTTTTCATACCATCTTGCAGTTTCCTGCATCTCTGTACCATTTCGGCTCGCGATATAACAATTTATTTGGCACTTCATTTTCTCTCATAATGCTATCTCGGGTCATCAATGCAAAAGAGCGTCTTGTCAGTTTTCCTAACCTCTTCCACAAGAAACGTGTGCTGCATTTTCGCTTCAGAATTCCTATGTTAAACTGGACTTTGCATTCGCCTGTGACTTTCTTTATCTCGTTTGCTTCTGGATGGATATGTATAAGTAATCACAAGCGTCTTGGTAAGCCAGGATCTACTGTCAAATTATAAATTCCCTAAGACGTTTCTTCTCATTGTGGCCAATAAATGCCTTTTTATTCCAAATTCTAAGGCTTAGAAAATTGAAGTTTAGATAAATGCTCTTCATTTGTTCCACTTTCACTGACTTACTAACTCCATGGGGCAGAGTCCTTGAGAAGTTAACCGGTTCTCAGCTAGTCAAGAAATTCCCTGCATTTTATGGAACCCGAAGGTTCATTACCGCATTCACAAGTGCCCGCCACCTGTCCCTAACCTGAATCAGCTCGATCCAGTCCATACTCCCACATCCCACTTCCTGAAGATCCATCTTAATATTATCCTCCCATCTACGCCTGGGTCTTCCAAGTGGTCTCTTTCCCTCAGGTTTCCCCTCCCAAACCCTGTATACAACTCTCCTCTCTCCCATACGTGCTACATGCCCCGCCCACCTCATTCTTCCCGATTTGATCGCCCGAACAATACTGCGTGAGTATTACAGATCATTAAGTTCCTTCTTATGTAGTTTTCTCCATTCCCTTGTTCCCTCGTCCCTCTTAGACCCAAATATCTTCCTCAACACCCTATTCTCAAACACCCTCAGCCTACGACCTCCCTCAATATGAGCAACCCAGTTTCACACCCATACAAGACGCAGGAAAAATTATAGTTCTATCATAATCTTCAAATTTGTCGATAGCAAACTGGAACATATGTTCCACTCGTACTTCACGAAAAAGCACACCGTGTCTCCATCATAACAACGAGCCGGTTAAATCTATTGAAAAAGTAATAGTACTAACTTATTTTGAATCCCATCAATATGGTATTTGAGATCACCTCAAGACAATCTCTAGGCACAATACAGACTGCTTTAATATTGAAGCACTTGGTGCAGAACACAGAGCAGCTACTGTGCTTGAGAAAGTTATTTACTTGACGATGTTCTGTTTCTATTTTCACAGCTTTACTTTCGTTTCGTAAAGTCTGAGATTATATACTGCATAAGATATGATACTGTGAAGTCCCTCATATATAGTATCTTATGACGTTACAACAAGATTCTGATTACCAGTATATGGCGGATGCTTAATTTCCTGCAGTAAATTATTAAACCACAACAGCCTAATGAAGAATTAACTGCACAGGGACTGTGCCTGCCTCAGGATAACAAGCAACAGCACTGTATATACGGCACCGGCAGTTTCAGCAGAGCAGTCACAAAAGTTCGCAGTTGGAAGTTATTATTTTTAGTCAGATGAATCCACTTTAGCTTAGGAGAGATTTTAAGTCTTTAAGGCATACCGGTTATTATGCATACCATTTGTTTAAACATCCGGCCTACCGGTTATTATGCATACCATTTGTTTAAACATCCGGCCTACCGGTTATTATGCATACCATTTGTTTAAATATCCACAAACTCTGGATTTTGCACAACCCATTATTGACGGTTTCCAGGATGGCTGTCAGAATAAACGTGTAATATTTTCAGACACACAACAGGATAATCTGGTTGGTTTTTGTAATTGAAAGAGTGTTTTGATTTATTTGTAGAGTGACACTGGAATAGAATTAATGTTTCAAAGGCTTCGTCTTCAATCCTTCCACTACGTGCATATGCTTCTTTATGTATCATACACACACGAGGGCTGTCCGGAAAGTATCGGTCCATTTTGAAAATCTCGAGAACCGTTCGTGCGGCCTTGATGTAACTTGGCAACCAGCCAAAGCAGACCGTACTGCGCATCCGTAAACAGTCACTCTCCCGTGGGGCTAGTCAGTCGGCAGTGAGACGCCTGACCGAGCTTGTGTGCTGTGTGACCGTCGCATTCAAAATGACCGAGCGAGCAGATCAGATTCATCACGACAATGCACATGCCCATTCTACAGTTCTCGTGCTGATTTTTTTTTTTTGCAAAGCTTCACATCACCCAGGTCTGTCAGCCCCTTACTGCCCACATTTGTCTCCTTGAGACTTCTGACTTATCCCAAAGATAAAATCGCTTTTGAAAGGGAGGTGATTTGTGAATGTGGCGGTCACACAGTACATAAGCTCAGTCAACGGCATCTCACTGCCGACTGACTAGCCCCACGGGAGAGTGACTGTTCACTGATACATAGTAAGGTCTCCTATGGCTGGCTGCCGAGTTACATCAAGGCCACGCGACCGGATCTCGAGATATTCAAAATGGACGGATACTTTCCGGGCAGACCTCGTACAGCCACATATTCCGTACTACAATTCGTAATGATAATACAGCTTTTTGTGAAATTCAGATGTAATATGTTTAATTAAAAAGTCAATTTAAAGAGATCGATTAATTAAAAAATTTTTGGTTATATAATTTGTTTTGTATTCTGCTTTTATCTATTTCCCTAATTCGCTTTTACGCTCAGAAGAATCATTTGTATTAAAGTGCTTTTTTCTTTGCCTGCAGATAACCGAAAACGGGAATCACAGCAAAGAGCTGCAAAATCGCGACGAGAAGAAAGACAGGAAACATCCGTCACCAGGCTCATTATAAGACATTCTTTGTTTGTTGATTGTCACATGTTTACATTACATTTACCTTTTAACGTAAATCCTGTATTGTTTCCAAATTTGCCATGACTACATGGCTTCCTTGAGGAAGATCGTTAGTGATCCGAAATACGTACGAGGGTTTATATATAATGTAATGAATGCCATCAATAAAATATTGTTCACTCTAATAGTATTAAAAAACATTTTGTCAAATATTACATCAAATTATGGTAAAAGGTCAACTATTGTTAAAATCTCCAAGAGATGTCGTTTCGTCAGCGTGACACTTCAAGCACACTGAAAAGTGAACAAGCAAACAACAAGATACAGAGTCGAAACCCTTTTGACATTATATGGTTACATATTATATAACACTCTTCAAATCGTTTTTTGCTTATAAACCAATTTACTGGGCAGTGGGCCCAGTGTGTAGTATTTTTGCTCCAGATTCGTAAGATCTTTGGTCAGGTTATCTTCAATGACTTTCTGAAAATTCCTAAGCACTTCTAGATGAATGCCTTGATAGTAAACTACCTCATATTTAGGCCGTAACCGCTTCCTGCAACATCCTTTCCGTTTCATTATTCACGAATCAGCCTCTCATTTTACGCTGTGTAATCTAACCAACTCAAAGCGTCGTTAAATCATAAATAAATGAACTAATTTCAAAACAGGAAGGAAGCTGCAAGGTCATAAGAGGCATGTGAATTTCTTATGGTCTAAAGAGGTTAATGTTTTTGGAACAGGGGTTAGATTCACCTCAAACTTTTCTTGCTCGGCCATTACATACTTTGAATTCGTTGTCGTCCCGAATCGCGGTCTCTGAAACACAGTTTGTTGATACGAGTATGTAAGTGCCTCTCTGTGTGGTGACTGACCCCTGACAGCCATTACATCAAGCCTGATGACCAATACTTCTATGGCTGTGTGTGTGTGGCTCTCCTGTACACAGGCAACATATACTCGGGAAATCTGTCTAGCAGTTGAAGACAGCAGTCACACGTGTCGCTTCTGCTTCAGAATTATCTGTGCTAAACAGAACAAGAAACCTGACCACTCCCAGCTACTTCAATTCCACTCTTTCATCGCAATGGCTGATTATATGCTCTCCCGTTAGCAACAGGGACGTTCACTGCCTTGCAGTGCAGGTTCCGGGACACTAGTCTTCTCTCACGTCGATTATCGCCACTTTGTTCTGAAGGACTGCACTGTGCCTTTCAAGATCCACGAAGCGCCAGTGCCAAGAGCTAGATCCATAGCAGATGTAACACGTTCGGATATCATTATCAGTAGGCCTACTGAGACATACAATGATCCCTCGGCTAACGAGTGACCCTGCTAACGAATTTTTCGGCTAACGAAGATTGTTTTCGCTATTTTTCGGACTCGGCTAACGAATATGGATTCGGCTAACGAATGTTTTAGTGGATGCGGGCGCTAACATAGAGCAGCAAACATGAACGGTCGGGCCATTCCAAGAGCTTATCTTTTCCGTCTATATGTGTGTGACAAAGAAATGAGCTGAATAAACTTTGAACATTTGGAATAAGAATAGTAAAAACGTTGTGTACATATTTTCAGTATAACAGTGTAAAGATCGTCAGCTTTTCATTCTACTTTCCATTCTCCTTCACCCAATTGGGTAGCTGTTTATCTCAGCCTTTGGCGAGTTTTGCCCTTTTATAGTGTGCTTTTTACTCGTACTACTTTATAAAATTTATCTTTAAATAGTGGGCAGCATCCAGAACGAATTAAACGATTTTCTATAGAAACCTACGGGAAATCACGTTTCGGCTAACGAAGATTTCGGCTAACGAATGTGATTCCGGAACGAATTATCTTCGTTAGCCGAGGTATCACTGTACAGAGTAATTACGTCGTACTTGAGTTTCCCCCAGAATATCCGTATGATTCTTTAATCATCCACACACACAGACGCACACACACACATGCTGTCCATTCTTGGTTGAGCCTGACGACATTGGTTGAACCGTGTCATCATCAGCCTCCTCCTCTTCATGCAATATTCTGCAGCCTCTTTTCACTACCTCCGATTTAAGTCCCTGTATTTCCCCTCAACACTCCGTTCTCAACGGTTGATCTGTATTCTGCCTTTTGTGTGAGAAACCAAAATTCACAATCAAAGTAAGATTTGCACTTTGTTTTGTTTCGCCATCAGTTATAAAAATTCCCAAACAGAAAGATTAATTATTACAAAATGAATTCTTAGAAGAATTCTCGGAGATTCATTTCTTCTTAATTTAATTACAAAAATGATTGCCATTTATGGCTTAATATTTTCATTCTCAAGAATAAGTACTCTTCCACATTTTCAAAGAATGTAACTACTTTAACGACTGTCCTCTGCATTCTGTGGGTGGGTGGGTAGATAGATGGACACAGTGCGGACGGATAGATTAGACAAACTGGTACATTAATGGTTAGATTGATGCATGGATGGATGGACCGATAAACAGAGAGATTAGATTAGATATATTAGAAAGATGATAGATAGATAGATAGATAGATAGGTAGGTAGATAGATAGATAGGTAGGTAGATAGATAGATAGGTAGGTAGATAGGTAGATAGGTAGGTAGATAGATAGATAGATAGACAGATAGATAGATAGATAGAACAGAGGAACACTAAACTGCGATGTAATCTTAAGACGGACATTCAAACGCCAGGCATGCGGAGCTTTTAACAAGCTTTCGCTTCTGTGACATGATTTGTGAGTGTCCCAAATCCCTCTGCTTTGGTTGGACATAAAATTCGGAGTGGAGTCAACCCGATGAGAAACAAAATGAACGGTCTGTCCATACGGCCTGCCATAGGAACGAAATAAATCGGTGTAAGATGCTCCCATCAAAGAATTCAGTGGTTCATCGATCTGTTTATTGAAGTCTCTTGAGTTAGAAACCCAAGAACTACCATAGTTAATCAGTGTAAGTAGTTCTTTGAAGCAAAGTGGAAAACATATATACAGCCTCCTTTAAAGTTACTGTAAGTCTGCATTTTCCACATACACTGTATTGATGTGTCTCCGGAACCAGAACTAACTTCGTCTTGGTAATGGGGGAAGAATGCGTTTTTTAAAGCTATAACTGGACCTTTATGTATTATTTACGTTAATTCCAGGCTTCGCAGACTAGAAGAGTGATAATCATTGATGCACAAGCAAACCCAAAAGTGACAGCCATACAATTCACTTCCCACCGGTTAAAATGTCAATCCAGGTGCGTGGATATCGGGCAACAGAACTGCTAAATTGACAGCTGGGAATTGGAAGTCTTTCGGAATGTCATAGTCTGTAATTAAGGATTTTTTTTGCGATTTTGCTGTGCCATTTAAAAGCAAGTAAAGTCTAACGACGATGCATCAATCAGCGTTATCACGTGTAATGTAAGAATAAAACTATAATGTTAACATCATGAACTTGGCTGACAAAAAGCTATTTGCCAAATTAATGAACACATGGCGAAGCACAAATACGACTCTACTGGGCCTACATATTTTCCACATCGTCTCCAGGCGCGTTCCAATCCCTGTGGAGAGCGTATTAAAATCATTCTGTCCGTACGTCTGTAGCACATATGGCAGTGATGGTAGATGAATGAATGTGAGTTTGGTGGAATGATACTGACAGGGGAAGATCTAAGGATTCGGAGAAAGACGTGTCGCAGTGTCACTTTGTCTACCAAAAATCCCATAGGGGGTGCCCTGAAATATTACCCCGGCCACTGAAGTGAGCAGCTGAGCCATGACATTGCCCTTACAGCTATAATGTTTGTGATTATGGTTAATAGCTGTGTGCCCTTCTGCACGTTTCACACAAGGCTCGGTTCATGTCCCAACACACACAAATTTGTTTCATACGTAATATCAAAATATTCTCGTGTATTACAAGTACACTTCCACATAAAATCCACCGACGCTCCGACAATTTTATAGTTTCTTCAGATCATCTTTGGGAAATATTACATCAAACTTACTTACTTACTTACTTACTTAATTACTTACTATCCATGCAGCAGAGTCCTTCTTGAGACGCTAACCGGTTTTCAGCTAGGCAAGAAACTCCCCGCATTTTATGGAACCCAAAGGTTCATTACCGCATTCACAAGTGCCCGCCACCTGTCCATATCCTGAGCTAACTCGATCCAGTCCATACCCCCACATTCCATTTCCTGAAGATCCATCTTAATATTATCCTCCCATCTACACCTGGGTCTCTCAAGTTGTCTCTTTCCCTCAGGTTTCTCCACCAAAAACCTACGCCTCTCTTCTCCCCCATACGCGCTACATATCCCGCCCATCTCATTCTTCTCAATTCTATCACCCGAACAATATTGGGTGAGGAGTACAGCTCATTAAGCTCCTCATTATGTAGTTTTCTCAGGTCCTTTGTCACCTCGTCCCTCTTAGGCCTAAATATTCTACTCAACACCCTATTCTGAAACATCCTCAGCCTACGTTCCTCCCTAAACGTGAGCGATCAAGTTTCACACCCATACAAAACAAGAGGCAAAATTATAATTCTTGATATATTAATCTTTCAATTTTTTGGATAGCGAACTGGAATACAAACAAAATTCTGCACCGAATTATAGCAAGTTTTACATCAAACTAAGATATATAAAACACAGGTGAATTATCAAACAGATTAAAATTTTATGGTCCTTAAACTTGTGGATATAATATGCTCGTTTGATATAAAACTCCCTGTAGACGATCTGATGAAGACTGAAACATGTCGGAGTATTAGTGAAAACGTACTTTTAAAACCCGTGCAACTGTTGGTATTACGTACTAAATTGTTCATTAGTGTAGAGATATGAATACTGCTCAAGACGTTGTCGCACTTGCAACACTGGAATTACCCTTCCTCCAGCGGAAGTCAGAACCTGAACGATCTGCTGACACGTTAAAATACGGAAGTCGTGTTAAGTTTATAGCAACACAGCGCAGACGTATAACGCTATGTGGTTCACAGGAAGTCGTGCGACCTCTAAAAAGGAGCAGCCGTTTCTCTGTGATGTCAAGGAGACACTTTGAGAGCCACCGAGCAAGACATATGAGGACATTCGATCAATAGACAGCCCGTGAAAAGCGCTCCGGATTATCAGTGCAGAGGTGTCTGCATCGTAAAGTGCTTAGGGAATTTACTGCTCCTGCAACACTGATCAATACGGAGTCTTCAGTTCTTAAGCCATTTAACAGCACAGTGCTTACTGCATGAGATGCGCCGTTTGACGTACTGAGGTTCCGCATTTTGTCGGTTTCTTACGGTTCTATAGAATACTTACGGAGGATCTTCTTGTGCATTTGCAGCGATTCCCAAACTCTTTTATGGCCGACCCAGCATTTCAAAATTCCTCCGCCTTGATTATTCAATTGTAGGCAGATTTGAAATATCTTTAATGCAGTGAACCCTCGACCAAAGTGGAGGTTGGGAAGAATGATTAGGGCATGTTGATAAAAAACCGCGCTGCATCAATTAACTGTGGGAAAAACAGAATTACGTGAACATGCACGCTTATGGACCCCTCCCTCCATGTCGATGAAAATACGTGTTTGGGCAGTCAACATTTATACGATGCCCGGGCAGCTAATGCTGCCGGATTCCGCGACATGCCAGTGATTAACCGCCACGTTTATCGGCGGGTATTTAAATTTTTCAGCGTACGACGAATTCCCACCCCCCTCCGGCCCCATATATTTGTTTTCAACTGCGCATAGTCAAAAACGCGTAGGGAGAGGGGGTTACTTTACTGACATACTATTAAACTAATTTGTTAGTTGTTGTGTGAATAGCGGTACACTCACGAGCACAAATACGAATGTATCTGACACTACCAAACGGGGGAGTTAGAGCATTAGGCGAAGATTTGCAATGCCTGCAATCAATTTTTATATTTTGACTTGCGCAATGCTATCAATTACAGAATCCTCGCGACCCAAGTTTTGATCACCCGCTATACAGCAGTAAGCAACTGGAATTAGACAAATACGTTTTCTGTAAGGCATACATTCAACTTGCATGTATATTACTGCGGTGAAATTTGTTATTCAAAGGCACAACATAATTTCATCCTTACGAGCGTCATTGCGCTTTCAGTTCACCAGAATGCCATTGTTTCGTTCTATACCCTAAATTTTCCACACGTTTCAGATTCCACCAAGTATTAAATGTGAAAACACGACGAAATGCCCCTCTCATTTCGATATGTGACTTCTGACGCCAAACATACACCAGTCGACAGCAAATTGCTACAAGAATAAACAGAATAATTTTTCCTATCGCCTGTCTGCTGCATGAATTTGTTATGCAATGTATCACATAAGAATGCAGCGTCCTTAGGTGACTTTCGGTCCATCCTGTATATTGTGATAAGGAAGAGGAAAAGCAACAATATCCCGGACGAGGAACAGGTACTTCGGTTTGTTCAAAACGAAACGTCTGCAGTGTGTCATAATATCTATACTGGCACACGGTAAGGTCCTATGGGTCACAATCTCATTCTCTCCTATGTTTTCGTTGCTCTTTGTACACTGTACACGGCTATACATCAAAGGGATCTAATTTCGACCACAAAGGTGAACACGGTTCTTGCAAAATCATAATCAGAATTTCTTTTTGGTCGGTTTGTATCTTTCAGGCTCGCATTTATCATGCAGAGTTTCATAATAAACAAAATAGCAGTTTATGAGGAATTCTACGTCATGTATGTTTTATTGGAAGGCATGGCAGCCGTCAGAAATAAAAAAACCCTCTGTACCGGCGCATGTTAATGTAATAGCACGTAGCTGCAGAAGAAATAATGCAGGGTAAACGGACTGCGACCATCGGATGCATGAAATTCAACCAAACTGTACATTTAAAAATGTACTTCCTACCTGGCAGAAAGCACACTGCCTCTCCATTACAAAGACTAACCGGTTAATGCTGTTTGTGGCACTAATCTTTGTTCTTTACGCAAATCACGCCACACACAAATCACGCCACACACAAATCACGCCACACACAAATCACGCCACACACAAACACGCTGTGCAATCAGGATAAGAAATTTCTAATTTTAAATCACGTGGCACACACATTTTGGAGCCGGGATAGCTCAATGGATATTGTGACTACGCTACGGCCTGGATGATCCTGGGTTTGAATATCGGTAAGAACAGGAGTTTTTCTATTTTCAACACCCGATCTGACGGGTTCTGGGGCCCACGCAGCCCCCTGTTCAATAAGCACAAGGGTCTCTTCCCGGGGGTAAAACAGCCGGGGGCATAAAATTTACTGCTGAATTTGTCCTACTGAAGAGGTTAAGAATGAATGGAGTTATCCTCCCCCTACATGCCTACATGGTGTGGACAGGAACAGTTTACCTTTAGATGGTACTGTATATGTATTTACCATTTTTCTTTAAAGGATGAATGTAATTTAGACTTCCGCCTCATTGTTTAATTCGTAAATTCTTTAATAACACTGTTTCATCGGAGTTGGCTATTTTGTGTTAAATAATATGTGAAAATGATCAGCGGCAGAGATCTGGAAGGAGGTAGTGGAGGCATGTTCCAGGTAGTCAGCTGGTATAGTAGGGAGCTTGGTGTATTAATACGTACAGTCGAACACAACTATATTTTCCTCTAGTATTACAGGAGGATTATAACGACATGTTTCGGCCCTATATGTGGGCCATCTTCCGGTTGTGACTGGACTATCGGATCAGTTATACAGGAATGCGTGCGAGCTTTCTTGGGGAGTTCTGGGGGAGGGGGGTCGAGATCTCATTATAGCAGTTGGTACCATGGTCCCGGGTTTTATCAGGCGGGTTACCATTAGTAGCTTTGTAGTGCCTTTATTGACAATAAGGGCACTACAAAGCTCGACCCCCCTCCCCCAGAACTCCCCAAGAACACTCCACGCATTCCTGTATAACTGATCCGATAGTCCAGTCACAACCTAAAGATGGCCCACATATAGGGCCGAAACATGTCGTTATAATCCTCCTGCAATACTAGAGGAAAATATAGTTGTGTTCGACTGTAAGTACTAATACACCAAGCTCCTTACTATTGTACTAACACAACGGGGATGACGCACATCAGAGTCAGCTGGTATGATGAAATCATCGAAATCCTCAGCACAGTAATTGACTGTGACATATTTTAGCGCAGTACAGCTCGACAGTGTTATATATTGTGTCACTATGCAGGAGGTCAACAGCACAAACCCTCTGTGGACAAGCTGCAGTTGAACATATTCTAACCGATTCTCCACAAAGCAAGGTAGCAGCCGAGGATCGATGTTGACAATGATAGTAACAACTTACATGATTCGCAATCACAAACTAATTAGTAATGCCCAGGCAGATATAAGACCCTGCGCTGCAGTGAAAATGTGAATACTTACAGCCGACATTTAATACGGACCGAGAAGAACAATGACATAAAGGAGAAAAAATCTCTTGCTATGGCTGAAAATGTTCGCGAGATGTGGCAGCGAAAACAAGTTGAAAGAATATGCCTAAATATATTTGATCCGTAACAGTAATTACCCCAAGAGAAAAAAAACAGAGGCTGTACTACAGTATAAAAATATTATCCGTAGTTACAGAAATTTATTCGCTATAGATGCTATTACCATTGCAAGAAAAATTACTGCAAGTTTCACTATTCTGAACATTCAGCAGCTCTGTATTTCGGGCTTGGGACTGGCTTTGGACAGACACAGATATTGTAACAAATAGAGTACTGCCTCCACTGCTTTGTCAGCATGAATTATGCACCGTGTACCAAACGGAAACTCATCTCCCAATATTTATTCCAGACATACATTGTATAACAAAATGTATCAGCAATAATTTTTTTTTAAAATTACGTTTCTTAAGTTGCATCTTCGAGTTACAGCACAGAGGGCGGAGCAGAATCCATAGACCTGTCAAACCCCTCTCGAAACTTATTCCGAATGCAGTGGGGAATGCGCGGCGCGACGTAACGAACTGGAGTACCAGACACTTCAATGCGATGCGTCAAGACGAGGACTTTGAATTATTCTTAGTTGTTCTATATTATTATTTTCTTTAGGAGTTACAGAAAACTTAGTTAAAATTACACGACAGGGAAAAAAAAAAGAAAGACCAATTAATTATGAGGCAGTATTGAAGGTCTTAAGGGCCACTTGAGACGCGAAATGGCACTAACAAGATTACGTGACAAGAAGCTCAGGATGGCGTTTACTGTATTACGAAGCACCGTTCACATATACGCAGATAAAAGGCAGTTTATATACAATTTCTCTCAGTATAATGCCGTCTTAAAATTCAACAGGAAGTCCATTCCATACACACTTTTGTATATTTTTGTCTCCTCTCTTCCCCACTCCTACCGCGCCCTAGCGACGATTCTACCTACTTTACAGGGGTGCTCATAAGTCCTTAGCCCGACCAAGAAGGAAACAAGCTAATGTTTCTGTCAGAATGGCGCGAATTTCCTTCGGCGCCTTGCCTTGCAGGAAAAAACCTTGATGACAGCTCGCATCTCGATGTTATTGAAATCACGCGCGTCCCTGACATGCTTCCGTTCCTTCCTGATCGGGCTAAGGACTTATCAGCACCCCGGTATGTTACATTTCGGATAAACGTCACTCAAAAAAACATGCCGGTCCCAGTGGCCGCGCGGTCTAAGGCGTGGGTCTACGGCCGCTCGCTTGCTGGGATTGTGGGTTCGAATCCCGCCGGGGGCAGGGATGTCTGTGTTGAGTGTTGTGTGTTGTCAGGTAGAGGTCTCTCCGACGGACTGATCACTCGTCCAGAGGAGTCCTACCGACTGTGATGCGCGTCGTTGTGTGTGATCTAGAAACGTTATGAATGTGGTTACATAGCCCGCGTTGGGTCGCATCGCCAACAGAAATATCGCTCAAAACATGGCATTAGACGAGAACAGCAACCACCAGCAGACTTTCCCACTGCGTCATTTGTATTAACACTTTCCCCTTAAGTATGCGTCCTCTGTGACTGTAGGAAAAAAAATCACAAACCGGCTTCTGTAATTGAAGACGTGTAAGTATGCATATTTAGGGGCGATAAGCCAGGCATGTGCCCCACTCCGGGGGTTTCTGTACCAAAGTTTAACACCACAAAATCAGCCTTAAAATCTTTCTTAGATTTTGAATACAAAAAGTGATAACAATTTTCTTAACGAAATCATATATCTATATTGCTGATAGGTCCTTAGCCCGACCAGGAAGGAAACAAGCACGGAAGCATGTCAGGGACGCGCGCCATTTCAATAACATCGAGACGCGAGCTGTCATCAAGTTTTTTTTTGCAAGGCAAGGCGCCGAAGGAAATTCACGCCATTCTGACAGAAACATTAGTTGCTTCCTTCCTGGTCGGGCTAAGGACTTATCAGCACCCCAGTGTATGTTGGAGAAGATGTGAACACTTATACAGTCGGTATTTAATACGACCCGAGAAGAACAGTGAAATAAAGGAGAAGAAATCCCTTGGTATGGCTGAAAATGTTCGCGAGGTGTGGCAGCGAAAACAAGTTGAAAGAATAGGCCTAAATAAATTTGACCCGTAACAATAATTATCCCACGAAGGAAATAAAGACTGTACAACGGTATAAAAATATTGCCCGTAGTTACAGAAATGTATTTGCTAAAGATGCTATTGCCACCGCAGGAAAAATTACTGCAAGTATATATTACTGAAAGTGCTAAATAAAGATCGCAGGCAAACTTTTCTGCCTTCAACCCAACAAACGTTGGCAACGACCACGCGCAAGGATATCCAAACTTGTTGTTGAATATCAGCAACGCAAATTAACCTACACAAAGTCATAGCATCCGTAAGTTACCGATGGCCTACTTTAAATGCAAAATATTTTATAGAGGATTGGACTTCCAAAGAACACAACTAGATGAAACACATCAAATTATAATGTTTGTGCTTGCAGCAGCAGCAGCAACAACAACAATTTAGTCTAAGGCTCGTTAATTTGTGTGGCGTGTAACAGCACGGTGCAACATACTGAAGGTGATCTTATAAAACAGTTTATCCTTTCAGTTTGGAATACATTGAGTCCTTCTTAGGTTCCTTGTTACAAACGGAACGTCTCTCGGTCCGCCTCGAAACTGGTAAACACATTTCATGGACTGACGACCTTAAATTCACCACGTGTCCCTTTAAACCCCATACCCCTTCCCGCCGACAAGTCGGCGATATGTTGCCACCACACAAACTCAGCTTGTTTGACAAAACCTCTACGAACTGTATGGGCTGCTGTGGAACTCTGCGAATGGCGAGACACTTGGACGTTAAAACGCAATAAAAGATGCGCATGACTCGAGCCGCCCGCCCACATTCGATATAAATCTGTGGTGTGTTTGCGGCGACAGTTGGGGCCTCTGTTTGAGCCTGCTGATTGCCACAATAAACGACAAGCACGCACATAGACGCTCCTACGTCAAGTGCATTATGGAGAAGTGCATCGCGCGTGTGAGTGAACAGCTGGGCAGGCCGGGGATACAGGTGCACGGAATGAACACGTGAAATCCGAGCCGCAAGACTACGAACACACAACAGCCTCGCCAGCAGGTGTCACTACATTCAGCTCCATAATGTCATACTGCTGTGTTACTACATTCAGCTCCATAATGTCATACTGCTGTGTTACTATATTCACGTAAAATTATAACAAAACACTTCAAACACGACTCAATACGTGTTAGATTGACGTTTTTCTATTATTATGTAAGCGATTATCCTTACAGATTAACCTTGACTGTCAGCCAAGATACACGGCGTCTTGTCCTGCAACAATGTCTGGAAAGCCTCAAATCTCACACAAGGATCAGACTTGTTAATCTGTTTAAAACCCTGTAGGGATTCCTTGAAACCGGCCTTGCAAATTTAAATTTAGTGTCCGTTTGTTTTATGCTTGCCGGTCCCAGTGGCCGCGCGGTCTAAGGCGTGGGTCTACGGCCGCTCGCTTGCTGGGACTGTGGGTTCGAATCCCGCCGGGGGCAGGGATGTCTGTGTTGAGTGTTGTGTGTTGTCAGGTAGAGGTCTCTCCGACGGACTGATCACTCGTCCAGAGGAGTCCTACCGACTGTGGTGTGTCGTTGTATGTGATCTAGAAACCTCAAGAATGAGGAGGTCATGGCAGGCGTTGGGCCGCAGCGCCACATAAAAAAATTTTATGCTTAACGCAATTAGTAAAATAAGTGAAGCATCGGTGACGTCACTAATACATCACTGACATATTTCGACATGCTTGAGCCATCAAGCGGGCATTCTAGGTGGAGCATCTTTGTCTTGTAATACAGGCTAAAATATACTGTGTGCAATACAGGAGCGGTAAAGTTGAAGTCATCTGTATCCATGTTAACTCAGCGAGGCGTATGGGTGGAGTAAAGGTATATCAATTTGATATTGGCAATAGCAAGCCAAACAGCAAGATATATACCGCAAGTACCATCACAGGTAAACAGACAGCGAAAGCATCGGAGACTTAAGACCTGGCAGCAAACAACCACAATATCCACCACTCAACATTCAGCTCTTTGCCTGTCATGTATCAGAAAAACGGAACATACTAAAGCGGCTAGCCAAATTCGACGGTTTCATACATGGATTAAAAAACGAAAAGATTTTAATCTGATTTTAACATATTTTGCCGGTCCCAGTAGCCGCGCGATCTAACGCGTAGGTCTGCGCCGCTCGCCTGCTGAGATTGTGGGTTCGAATTCCACCGGGGTCATAGATGTTTGTCTGTTGTGAGTGTTGTTTTTCAGGTAGAGTAGTCCTAATGACTGTGGTGCGTCGTTGTGTGTGGTCTAGAAACCTCATGAATGAGGAGGCCCTGGCCCACTAGGGGTGGTTGTGCCCCCCAAAAAATTAATTAGGAACTAGTGTCCTAAAAGGTCCGTAAGTAAAACCCCACATAGTTCTTACCTACTGGGCGCACTATCGAGGGTTACAATGTGCTTGTAATACAGTCTTTACATCGTTTGTGAGATCTCGTAAAGTTTTTACACTTTTTACCTTGTGTTTAAGACTCTTGAATTCTAACACCTGAGGAAGATCATGACAAATATGTAGTGTTTAAAAGAGTAATAAAGGGCGGTGTCTGACTGCAATACGCTTGGTTATGTGAGGAAAGGTATACACTTCGTATCTTTCTTAGCCTCGGCACTAGATAAAGGCGAGAGGTCAACATCACACACTCCGGCCGCTTTATCTTCAGGAAGGAGCCCCAGTAGGGGCTGGGTGAGCGGAGGAAGAATTTCGAAAATTGAGAGAAAATTCCCCGGCTGTCGGGATACAATGCAGGCAAAATTAGGAACTCGTATATAGGGTTAGTAACACAATTTAAATTCTGTGCTTAGTCACATGCCAGTTTATGACAGGCATATCACAACCACAGCAGCATTTGTGACATGTTCACATGTGAAGTCCTATTATGTACGTTCTAAATGCAGCCAAACATTTGCATACATGTGCTGTGTTGTTTTGTGCACTTTATTTACGTCTATTAACATTGTTTCCATGTTTAAATAATTCTTCCAGTGTCTTTTTTTCAGTCAGAGAAAAATAGTAATTTTAATATGCTATTTGTGGACACTGTTGATTGCTGAGACGGTAATAGAAGGATAAAGGAATATGGAACATTGATGGACTAATACTGACGCGAAACACCGAAGTACTAGGTGAAAAACATGTCCCAGTGTGACTTGGGCCACTACCGAAGCCAAATGGAAGACCTGGGACTGAACCCAGGCCTTCGCGGTAATAGGTTGGCAACTAACGGCTTGAAACATTGCGCTGCCTAGCACAACGTGTGAAAATATTTTCGGATGGTATTTCTTCTCCTTACCTTCTAATCTGCAAGATATTTTTCATTCTGTTGGGAAGCTTATCTGTATTTATTCGCGGAACTCTTTCCTAATTGTTTTTGTACATCCCCACAGTGAATTCCGTGCTAAACTGCCATGTCTTGCTACGGAAATTCACACAAATTTCAGCGCTGCTACTACTATTTATTTCTCTGCTGTCTATTTACTAGTCCAGTACTGCTAACAACACAAGGCAGTGGTCACAGCCTCAAATTTGAAGCTCCAGAACTGTCTGTGTTCTGTTTTTCCGCGATCAGGCAAACGTGCGATAATTCCATAACATAAGACGAAACATTTTCCGGCAATACAGTCTTGACTTAATGAACGGTTATTAATCACCAAAACAGTCTGACTGTTTTAGCATAATAAAAGGCAAAGCGTGAAGTTATCCCTGCCCTCGCCACGAAGATGTGTAGGGGGAAATGAGTTATAACTCCACTTATTCCTAATCTCGGCGCTAGAGAGAGGTGACTGGTTAACACCAGGCCCCAGCCGCTTGACACTAGGGAGAAACCCTCCTTTCTGAATTGAGTAGGAAGCTGGGTGGGCCCCTAAAATAAAAAAAAAAATTATTTCTAAACACCGCCCCAAATTTGACACATGCCTGCATAACTCAAATACCGTGTATAAAAGGAAAGGAATCTCATGTAATATTTTATATTCGACTCATAAATTATGAAAGTTCGTAGGATAAAACATAATACAAATGCTAAGGAAAGAGGTGGACTGGTGCATTTGCAATAGCCTGGTGTCATTACGATCCGTCTGATACAGTATTTTCAGCCACCAGAAACTCAGTTAGCGCTGCAAGGAACTGTGTGTATTCGCCCGAATAATTAAAATATAACTTATTCATAATACGTGAAAAACCTTCTTGCCCTCCCGCGGGCTGAGCTGCCCCAGACCACGGTTCAGCGTTGAAGTTGGATGCGGTGCTAATCCGGTGGCCCCCTTCAGCATAGAGCGGATCACCATCTAACCGTTCAAAGCACAGTCCTTTCTGCAAATACACATCGTGAGCTTTAGCACAAAAAGCTGCATTTTGCCCACACAACGCGCGTGGCCTCGTTCTCATAACAAACAGTGATTTCTCCCCAAAAGAATTTAAGCAGCTGTTCTTCGCAATGCAGACCAGTGCGTTTTCTCTGACGGTGGACATAGATTTTGGAACATCAACTACACGAGCGGGAAGAACATAGTCCGTCTATTATGGATTAACGTCACTGGACCCAGTCTCAACATATATAATCACGCGGTTCAGCGCCAGAAATCAGCACACAGCGTTACACTCTGCAGACCCAAGAACAGAAAGTCGCAGACCCTCGCTCCTAACAACAGAATCTGTAATTTTTTAATAATGTTCGGGGTTTAACCCCAATTTTCAATTCAAGTATCCACCTCAGCCCATATCGGTAATGCTCCCATAGTTCCTGCGGCACAATTACGTGTCGTCTTAATTTTTCCGGTAATTTCCTTGCCACACTTCTCATTATGCCTTCAGGTTAATATACGTATACGAGTCCGGTTCTTGCAGTTATTGAGGCTAGACTCTTTCTAACACCGGGTTGCCACGGTGGTTGCCCATCAACCATTTTATACTTATATATTTACACTACTCTTGTTTTAATAAACCATTTATACTTGACCTTGTCCAAATATCCGTCCAAATTTCTTATCTTAACTTTATTAAAATCTAAATTGTGGTGTTCCATCCCATTGTGCTATTATAACAATAATATTTATTGTCCGTCTTACACAACAATATGATATAAAGTTAAGTTATGTAAATTAATAAAGATACATGTTTCAACCCCTTGGGGTCATCTTCAGGCTTATAAAATATGAATCATGCAAGGTACGTCTGAAGTAGTTACCTACGGGATCCCGTTTTTTGGTTTACAGTGCGTTAGTTATAATATATATATGTTATAAAAGTTGGTTAAAATACAGGTAAAGCTCATATGATCGCGGTGAACAAGTGGATCGTTGTAGTGTGTATGTGATAGGTGTTTATGTACCTTAGGAATG
>Ga0136643_10003574_pt1 | contig 21007 bp, 9 predicted proteins | sample TergutLab28metaG_FD_96883 | JGI IMG/M metagenome (GOLD analysis project Ga0136643, IMG submission 96883) | Labiotermes labralis P1 segment gut microbial communities from Petit-Saut dam, French Guiana - Lab288 P1 (version 3) (version 3) | ecosystem: Host-associated > Arthropoda: Insects >...
ACCCGGGGGGGGGGTTCGGTAATTTTGTTGTGTGGGGGAAAAAAAATATTTTTAAATTTTTGGGGGTGGGGGGGGCGCCGGGGGGGGGGGGAGGTTGGGGCGTTCAACCCCCCCCCCCCGAAATTCCGAAGACCCTCCAAAATCGTGCCAAACTCAACCCGATTGTGAAAACTGTTACAAATTGCTGAATTTAGGACGCCAACACACCAAGATGTTCGGAAAAAAAGGCAGTAAAATTCTAAAATTACCTAGGTTCGCAATTCATTTACATTAGCAATGACAAATAAATTGGTTGTCATTATAATAGTCTTAAAGTACCAAAAATTTTACTATATGAAATGAAATTTCTTATACCAAATTACATCCAGAACCCCTGACTAGGGGGCTACCGCCTCCAGATCCCCGTTCTCTCTGTCCTCTGTCCTGAATTGAATTTGTTGAACCCCCTCCCCCCGAACAAAATTCCTGGGTAAGCCACTGTTCTGAGTGTATGTCTGTAGCCCTAGTTATGTTGCATGCAAAGCACATGCGCCATATTGTCATCTGTGGCATATCTGGCTCTACCGTATTTTTCCACATTATCTGATAAACAGCACAATTAAGGGGGGGGGGGAGTTACTGAACACAAAATGTGTGTTTTGATTTTCTTTACATCTTTAGTCTGAAATATTTCTCATTCTAAGATGAATTCACAGAGCCATTATCATAAATGTACGTAGGTCTTCCTGTTAAGTACCCGCTATTCATGTCAGATTTTAATGAAACTTAATTTTTCTGGACAGATTTTCAAAATAGCCCTCAAATTTCATGAAAATCCGTCCAGTGCCAGCCACGTTATTCCACATGGAAGGACAGACATGACGAAACTAATAGTTCCTTTCTAGCAGTTTTGTGAGACAGGGGTTTTTCCAGAAGTGCAAATTTCGTAACCTGAACCGACAGCGACAACAGTATTACACGAGACACGTGTTTGGTCATCATGCAACAGATTGTCTTGAGCGAGAGGACATAAGCGAAAGTGACGCTCAGTCATTAACTACAATCTGGACAACAAGTTCTGACGTCACCAGGATCATCTCTCTTCTCCTCTCTTCATTTCTCTTGTTACAGCAGTCCTGTGCAAGGTCTTGTAACCTTTCTCTGTTGAAGTCAAGATGCATTATTTGGCCGACTCAATTCACGGAGCGGAATATTTCCAGATAAGCTAACAATCAAGTGCTCTGTCTTCTTATCTTATACATGACAATTAAAAGGGCTTACAATGGAAAGGAAATGAAGTTAGGTAAATCGTGTAAATAATTCCCGACGTTTCGAGGGTTCGTAATGCCTTCACCTGAAAGGTCAGGAAATCTCAAAATAACCCTTCCGGACAGCTTCAACTGAAGATTAAGAAATCAGTTTCCATTGAAACGGCGGGGACTATTTACCACTTCACAAGGCGAAATATGCCAGAAGATTCGATCTTTTAGTAGTACCGTTATGCGACGGGACGAATTCAGTGCATATCCTTATATCCTATCCATATTAATATTATCGTTACGTCTTCGTCTCGATCTCCGAAGGATTTTTGCGGCTCGTGCTTCAATTAAGGCTTGACTTCAACATATCCGACGTCACAGTCCGAAACGAGTCGGCTAATACAGATGCAATCAATTTGCACGAATCCTCTAAGGCTCAGTGGTTACTGTATGTACTGCAAGGTTTTTCTTGTTCATGGCTCGACAGCTCTACTAGGCCTAGGCCTCTTTATCGTTTAGGTTTTGAGGTGACACTCAGATAGACCACAATCGGTAGGACTCCCCTTGACGAGTGATCTGCCCCTCGCAGGGACCTCTACCTGACAACACACACAGTACTCAAAACAGACACCCGTGTACCCGGCGGGAATCGAACCCGCAAGCCCAGCAAGCGAGAGGCCGCAGACTCGCGCTTTCGACCGCGCGGACACAGGTATTGGCTGAAAACAGGTTTAACATTCCAAACTTCAGTGCTCTGTCCACAGAATGTATTTATGTGTTATAGATGGATATCAGAACAAATAGCGATTATGTCTGTATGCAGCATTAACAAACTGGTTTTTAAAATCGTGATGGAGTGTTCACTGGGAGGTACGAAATGAATCTTTAAATAAAATTCAGGCTAATCTTAGTCTTTAAAGGGTTAACAAGCCAAAACTGACGGTTTCCGACACGTGTTCAGGAGTTGCCCCGTTCAAATTACCATGGGTCTCCGATTGTAGGATAGAAATTTAAAAGAGACCACAACCCCTCTTCTCAAAACCCAAAATATTAGCTTCACCGTCCATAATTACCCGTTCATACCATCGGAAGCAAAATACGCCTAACATATAGCTCACTGAATGCAACAGTGGCACAACCCAGAAATTAGCAGTTGGAGATAATACTACAGTTGAGCTCAAAAATGTAACTACATCCGACAGTACCGGCACACTTGCTAGTCGAAATATACCCCGCTAGATGTCATTACTGTCGGATGCAATTGTTACACTTTGAGCTCAGTCGCAGTGTTAACTCCAAGTGGGCAATTTGTGGGTTGTGTCACTGTTGCATTCAGTGACCGATATGCCTTTGGCAGTGGGTCGTTAAATAACCTATGTCGTTCCATCTATTCAACACGACACACCATTTCTAAACAGCCAGATTATTTGTAAAGGTTTCCAAAATTTCAGTTGTAATCTCAGAGAACGTTCGTGCTTATGAGAAATGTTTACTGTGCGCGCTGTTCACACTCGCCGTGTTCCGTAATAACACAGATACTCCCTTGTGCTCCCAGTTTACTGTTATGTGACCCAGTTACTTCCGGCCTTCTGTGAAACTCCAAGCGCTTACGGAGCAATGACTCATCTAAAGGGGCACAGCTGTAGATACCAACATATTTCAATACTGAACTCCTGATGACATGGTAGCCCGGATGGCTCAGTCGGTATACGGAATAGGTTACGAGCTGGACGACCGAAATATCGGTGTTCGATTCTGAGGAGGGATAAATTGACTCTTCTCCAGGGGAGTTCACAACAGCTCCACTCAGCCTCCTACCTAAAGGGTACTGAGGGCTTTCGTCGCTGCCAGGACGTGAAGCTGACCACTCACCTTCTTCTAGCGTTGACCTTAAGATTGCATGCAGCTATGAATCCATTTCTTTAACACCTCTTCACCGTGCGGTACTTCATTAAATGACAGCAATAACTTTACGTTTTCCTTCGCTATTGATACTTAAACGGGTTATCTTCATCAAGTTGGCAACTGTTTTCCATTATATAATCCCACACGAGCATGCACATGTATATTATAGTCTACACTGCTGGCGTAATATACACCTTGTCTTGCATAATGACCAGGTGGAAAGATAATTAATTCATTAATTAACTAGTTTCTTCATACTGTCCATAAATCAAACATATTTTTATACTTCCAGCATGAAAAATGTGTTGCAAAATTCGTTCCTATGACAGCCGTATATACTACCAGCAAAGCGCATGCTCCGCAGTATATTGCCATCTGTGGCCTGTCCTCATGTACTATATTTTCCACATTAGCTCACAAACGGTACGATTTTCGGGAAAACCTTATTGCACATAAAATGTGTGCTTTGATTTTCTCTACAACTTTTGTCTGAAACATCTCTCATTTTAAGAAGAATTCGGCGAAACATTAGCTGTTATTCATGTCAGATTTTAATTAAACTTGAATTTTTCTCGAAAGATTTTAGAAAAATACTCAAATTTCAAATTGCATGAAAATACTTCCGGTGGGAGCCGAGCTGTTCCATATGGACAGACGGACACAGACGACGAAGCTGTTTCTTTTCGCAATTTTGCGAAAGCGTCTAAAAATGATACTTATGTTTTTGCTTTATTTGGAACAATCAAACCGGTCTGAAGTGCATGCAGGTTAATATTATGCTCGCAGACATCAAATCAAAGACAGTCTGAAGCTTCAATGTGACAGCTTTCTCCTTCTCACAACCATACTTACACCGAAGCACGACACTGAGTCACTCAAAGACATGGGCAGGAAATAAACTAGCAATTACTCTATATTCCACTCGTTTATTATCGATGCAACATGTTTCGGCCTAAATGGAAATCATCAGGGATCACTACAATACAGTCAGAAGATCCCAATACAATACAAGTTAAAAAGTTTTAAAATATATTGTAAAAAGTAATGTGTATAAACACTAGTCACACACATAATGATGGAATGTGTATAAACACTAGTCACACACATAACTGATGGAATGTGTATAAACACTAGTCACACACATAACGATGGAATGTGTATAAACACTAGTCACACACATAATGATGGACAATGGTTAGAAAGCGGCAGAATGACGAAATTCTTACGAGCTTTCCTAGTTGTGTAACTGACTAACGTTTTTATTATAAAATGTACGCCTACATTCCTTACCTGTTACATTACATCATATCTAACAAATTTTATCATATATTAATCTTGAGATCTTTTGAATGTATTGCAGCTATCCTTGACGATGGCCATTTAGGTGGAAGCATGTTACAGCGAAACTAAACAAGTGGAACATAGCGTACTTGCTGGTTTATTTTCTTTATATGCTGAAATGCACGGCTGAAATGCGTTGCAAATATATACAAAATTTATGATAGTTTAGAAAGAACCCAAAGAGGATGCTATAAAGTCACGGAATTCATTTAAATATGTGAAGACAGAAGGCATCCAGAATTGTACAGCTAACTCAAAACTTACCGTATTGTCGCTTGTATACAGCTGAAATTGGTCATAACGTCATAAAAGGGATGTTATGTGCCATTAGAAACGAGTGTTGTTCTAACCGAGCAGTATATTGTTTTCGTTAACAATGGGCAATTAACTGGTAGCACAGAATATATGACGCTATAGCAGAGGTGTAGCATAAACCGACGTCGTAATAACGAGGTTCGACTCTGTTTTACTTCAGTCAAAGTTAAAGACATATTGGATGAACAACTTACCGAGAAATGTTGAACAGATGTACTCGGAGATTTGATTCCCAGATTTGCTGGACTCAGAGAAATGACTTAGTTCTTTGTTCAACATCCGCTTGAACTGAAACAAATACGAAAAAAAGTAACATTACACAATAATATTTAACTAAAAGTGTGAATTTGAAATAGATTTACTCAAATTTATGTTCGGATAAAAACACTATGTTAACAATTGAGAAGGGCCATTTTTAAAGTCAAAACACAACTAACTTACAGTGTTGTTTTTATTTATGCTGACGACATGTTTCGGCCTTTACAATGGCCATCTTCAGGTCACAAGACATATATTTGAGGATACTATACAGTGTGAATCACAAAATAGGATATACGAAACTGTAATTCAACGAGATTTCGTTGTCGTTCAATTTCCAAATTAGAAGTCTAAAATCTGGAAATATAGCATATACATAATAATATTATTGTTCATTGGTAGTTCAAAATTTAGAATATATCATGGAAACAGTAAAAATTTTTTATGCTTGTAGTTACACGTTTTTTAGACAGAGGTTTAACCAGTATAGTTTTTGGTTTAGTTGTTGTTTCTTCATGTATGAATATTTTAACTCGTCTCTGATTCTCAGGTTTTGTGTTTTCTGTTGCGTAAATTTTGCAGCAGGGAAATTATTGGGAATTTTTATCTTAGCATAGTTGGGAATTAACCTCTTCTGTAAACAATGTCGGTTAAAATAAATATTAGCATTAGAGCTGTATAGTTTCCTCTAAAGGTTATGTTAACACTTTTCTCAGATTCTAATGCTAAATATTTGTTACACAGAAGTATGAAGGATATATTGTCAGATAATGACAAACTTTCAAATTCGTATCATCCTGTGTTTCTGGCGATACATCGGTGTAACTGTATAATACAGACTTGGGATGTTGCCATAAAATTGAATAACGTCATTGGAATTTACCTAACACATAAGCATTCGAAATACAATATATGGATTATCAAACTTCAGATCACATATTTAGAGTTCATGTGTAATATCTCTCACTGAATGCGACACTGGCACAAACTAAAATTTGCAATTTGGAGATAATACTACAATTGAGCCCAAAAATGTAACAACTACATCCGACAGTACCGGCAGACTTGTTAGTTAAAACATACCCCACTAGACGTTATTAGCACCGAATGTAGTTGTTATATTTTTTAGCTCAATCGCAGTATTAACCTTTTGGCGCCGGAATTATTTTTTTAAATTTTAGCACACCCTGTATATAAAATGTGAATAATGCAGGAACCAAATACGTTAGAATTATGAAACAAACTGCATTTTGAAGAGAAAAAAACTGAGAGTATATACCATGTTTAAAATATTCGGTACCTATATTTGTTGAATAAATATATAAAATGCAACTTTAGATGTTAGCGGTGCGGTACGACCACTATAGTTGACATTAGGCGTCAAAAGGTTAACTCCAAACTGGCAATTCTTGGATTGTGCCACTATTGCATTCAGTGAGCGATATAGGGTTTCAAGGATTGTGCTATTACTCCCACTTCAAAATACATCATCCCATTACCTAAAGTTCATATATATATAGTTTTATCAAAGTGAAAAAAATAGTTATGTACGTCTTCTGACTCCACGTGCAGCGGAAAAACAGAAAATCTCAGTTAATGTAACAAGCAAACATTCACCAAACAATATGCCAGGTCCTCAAAATGAACGCGTCACAAAACAAACTCGTACGGACGGACACAAAGACAACATCCGTTAAGTTACATGGGCCTCTTCAGCCAGCCACGATCTGGTGAATGAGTTACGTCAGAGTTTCGAAAGAAGAAATGAGACGAAATTACGACAGCAAGAGATCTGTATGAACTGCCATGGTCACTGCAGATACAACTTTTAAAATTTCACCATAATGTACAAGCCTGTACATCGGGTGCCCAGAACTTGTGTCAAAGAATTACTGGTCGTTATAGATGGGCTTTATCCTCAATGCGAGGCGAAAAATTCTGAAAGCCGGTTAGAAACTAAAACTAAACTGATCAGCACTGTAATTTCCATATCACTGAAACAACTGTCTGTTGTTATTACCATAACATATATTTATACGGGGAACGCGGTGGCGCAGTGGTTAAGGCGCTGTGCTACAAATCGGAAGGTCGCTGGTTCAGTGTCAGTGGATTTTTCATTGAAATAAAATCCTTCCGATCAGCCTCTAACAGAAATGAGTACCAGGAGCATTTCCTGGGGGTAAAGGCGGCCGGTGCGTAAGGCTGACAACCTTACTACCATCCTGTGCCGTTGTCATGAAATCTGGGAACCTTAGCTTTCTGGAACCCTCTAGGCCACTCCAGGCCTGTAACGGGACTCCTTTACCTTTACATTTACAATTACAGAATGTAAATGGGAAATTTGCGAAATACGCCACACTGCTGTACATTGCTCACTACAAAATTACATTTACGCTATTCTGCATACAGAACGGAAATGTTGGCCCAAGTTGGGCGAATTCTTCACTCGCAACTGTGAAGTACAGTTTCAGATTAATCATTGCTCTACAAATGTTGGTTTAATTCACTGGTTACGCGGTGTAATGTGAAATAACCTAAATCAAAATTTCCTCAAATAAACAGCCAACTTTTACTTCTCATTCAGCAAACACCGAAACACGAACAAGTAGCACAGATAATCAGTCGCCCCCCCAATACTTGGTGGCGAAGTTACTCCCACATTTCATAACACGATCTGTAATACTGCCTTTTGTCGAAAGAACGGTATTCTGTACGTGTGGGGGCTCCTGCGCCACGGGGTCTGCAGGAAGCCTTATCTACGACACATAGAAACTAAATTACTGTGAATACAAAATCACAGAAAGGAATCGATAAAGCTACAACATAAACCTAAAAATCTCAGCGACACAGAACGTACTACAGCGCACTACAGCAAAATTATTTGCGTGACGTCACAAAAATAACATAAACCCACCTGATAAACAGCGACGCCAATCAGTAAAGCCAAATCCATCACAAGGCTAAGCCATGATATACCGTCCAGGAAGAACGTCATGTTATCCGTTCGTTGTTCTTGGCCCAAACTCATGTTGAATATTTTTGCACACCCGCAAAATATATATACGCCAAAAAATATTTGTTTTCTGTACACCTGTAGCTTAGGAATGTATTGTTTGAGAATTCTACGAAGTGGAATGTGAACGTGCAGCTTCAGAATTAACGCTCAGTGAAGATAACAGAACTAAGGTACTGTGACAATTTACGCCTTAAAGAGGCCCCTCGTTTATCTTTGAAGGCTGCAACGATGGAGCACCACAGAAGTCTGTAACACGCAAACTGAGTCACACGGAGAACCTGATCTGCTTTATTAAGGTATACAGCCGTGCACACACCCACTGCAAAACGAAGCGAGACACAATTTGCTTACAGCTCGTTGCCTTTCTTGCGAAGCACGGTGACGCCATGCACAATTCCCAGCTGACGATTGGTTGAAGACTGAGGGATTCTTGGTCTATTCAAGTGAAAACAAGTCAGCTGAAGTCGCGTCTGAGAATGTGTGTGTGTGTGTGTGTGTGTGTGTATCTGGGTGCCAAAAAGAGAACAGCTACAGCTTCTTTTAAACAAGGCTGCGTAGTCAAAATATACTGATGCAGGAACCCGACCAATGCCTCGCTAGTGTAACACGGACTAGAAAATTTATTGACGTGGCTTTCCTTTTCGCAGGAAAATTCTATACTAGGATTCCTCCTTATGAAATATGTGTAGTAAAATTATCCAGTAGCAAATATTTAGACAAAATTAATCGTCTTTATAGCAGAGAATTCAAAGAATGTAGTGATGAATACAACGGATGGACAATTTTTGTCTCCTTTCCTGTAGATAAGGTGTGGATGGAAGATTCCCGATAACTTCAATCTCCAAGTAAAAATACAGCGACTTCCAACAACGGAACTGGCGCTGTGCCCACTCGTGCGCGGAGCCTGCCCCCCAGGGCGCCGGCCTCTAAAAGTGACCCGCTTCTGCGACTCAACTGTGCGAGCAGTGAGATTCCTTCTTACGAGAGAAAAATGGAGTCTCCTGAAAGAATAAACGATTTTATGCTCCTTCAGTGTGAACAGAAATTAACCATAGATGTCTCCCAGAGTAGAACTAGGAACCCCGATGCGGATGACGGAAAAAACGCCGCTGAAGACGTCTTCAGCGTTGACAACAATGCGCGAGTTTCAATCCAGTTGTTGCTGTAGGACGTTGTATCGCTTGAACGAGATGACGAACAAGCAAAGCTGTACGTTCTTCGTCGTGGAGAATTGAGCTGCTTGCTGGGCACAGACTTCTTCTTGAACCGCTTCGAGGAAATAAACGCTGATGAACCAGAGCAACACGTAATCATTTTGGGTTAGTACTGCGTTTAAACAATGTACGCCCCCCTCTGCTAATATATTTTTTCGCAGAGAAATTGGTCAACACGTTCTTAAAGTATATCCGACTGACAATGAATGTTAATAGACTTTGTTTATATGATCTCGTAAAGTACAAGTTAAATATTTAATGGCACGTTAATTTCAGAGGTGACAGAAGATATATTATATAAAAATACACGAAACTTAAAGACACAAGAAACGAATTATGAGTTTAATTTCGCAAGTAGAAAATTCACTTTGAGCACTTTTCTTCACACAAAACATTGTTATGCGGTTCTAGAAATATACAAATTCAAAATCTTTTCCTTTCAGAGCAGATGCTCTAATATTTGAAATGCGACTTTCATTTCTTCACGCCATATCTATTTCGAAAGAGATTTGAAATATCCGTATCAAACTTTAGTTCAATAAAAGTCAAACATCATCTTCCCGCTACTAAAATAAAGCAAGTGTGTGTGTGTGCGCAAGTGCGTGTGCGTGCGCGCGCGTATATAAGATTCCACACTTCGAAAACTGAATACTAATTGATATGTAAGAAACGATAAAGTGCGAAGCAGCAAATGAAGATCGGAAAGCGGCCAAACGGAACACGATATCCAGCGAGCAGGCGAACGAATGAACGACTGAAGTAAGTACGAATGAATCCCGGCTGGCTTTATATCTTCTGTCCACAGCCTAGAGGCCTTGATCCTCTATGCGTTGTGTTAACCTCTGCTAATCACATGTGCAGATGGATAACATGAAAAATAAGCTGGGTACAGTCATCTCCAATATCTGTGCCGTCTTTCGTTATCAACGGCCAGACAGACAGTGCGAAGCTCGAGTGTACGGTTCATGGAGAAAGTAAGACTCATTTATTTATGGATCTGATCAAAAACACATGTACTGAAATATTTTAAAATACCCACAACCAATGATCCACGTAAGACTGAAGACAGGCATTCATGTGGATTTGACGTTTATAGGGCCGTGCATCATAATTTTATTTCTATAGTAAAACCAACTAGATGCACGAATGTATCAAATTTATTTTATTTTGGAATGACACTCTACATGTTTCGGACGGTCTTTCCGTCCATCATCAGGAGTACAAGACTGTACATACAGCAACAGGCTTTTGTCACACAGCAGTATCTGTTTGACAGATGCCAATTGGTGTATGTACAGTCTTCAAATCATGATGATGGACGGAGAGACCGTCCGAAACACGTACAGTGTCATTAAAAAAACAATAAATTTGATACATTGGTGCATGTAGTTGGTTTTACTATAGAAATAATTCATGTGGATTATTTCATTCAGTAATCACATGTTCAGCCGTATGTTTATGTTGGCAATTAAGGCATTATTGGTACTTAATTATAATTCGTTTTCTTGAAGGCTACAGTGTCATTAACTGCGCGAAATACAGTATATGCCTGTAAGAGTCAGACAAGAAATTTCTGACCTTTAATGCACGTCTAAGTCTTTTTACCGTACTGATAATGTAAACAACAAAGTACACAACTTATTATCAGTTAAGCTTTCGGTACACAGGAAAGAATGCATTATAAAAGTCATTACTGTGATTAAAAGAGACCGTCATTCGTCCCTCTCCTGAGAAAGACGAATTCAGTTATACCTTCCTATTCTATTTCTTTGAGAAATATCTCATCTCCGCCTAGGTCTTCCAGGTGTCTGTTCTGATCAAGTCCTCCTACAAAAACTTGGTATGCGTTTTTAAAAACTTCACATTACTCGTATATATATTCCGTGCAATTGATAACATAATACAATTCTTATAATAAAACCAACTCGATGCACTAATTTCTCATATTTATTTTTGGAATAAAACTCTACATGTTTCGGACAATTCCCCTGTCCATCATCAGGAGTTTTTCACTGTACACACAGCAATGGTATATGAGTTCCGTCCTGATGCTGCTCGCAAGCTGTCAGCAAACCTGTATGACATACACCATTGCTGTGTGTACGGTGAAAAAGTCCTGATGATGGACAGAGGAACTGTCCGAAACATGTAGAGTTTTATTCCAAAAATAAATATGAGAAATTAGTGCATCTAGTTGGTTTTATTAAAAGAAATTATCACGACGCACGGTCACCTGAACGTCAAACATAATACAAGTTTGTACACGACAATTGAACATACAAAACATAGAATACACTCCTACATGTTGCTGCTACAATAGCCGAAACATGTAACAGCGTTACAAATGTTGAATATGTGCCATTGGTTGATTATAAACTTGTTTTATGTTTGTAGCCTTTTATTATCCCATTACATGTCGTACATAATTCAGTTAGTCACGAACACATAAGAAATACACATTGTTGGTCTCCTGGAATGTGGCGCTGCGTTTTGAAAGAACTAATTGTTCCCTTAAAACTGCGACCCACATACAGTTTGTTCAATGATATTTCTATTGGCATTCACTTGCAATGAAATGCGACAGGCCCTAAATTGAGGCCATTTTGAATTATTTACATCTGTGCAGGAGAAAGGAAGTAATTAGATCAGCAGAGTGACAGGCTACAGATGGGACAACTTATTAAGGAAGACTTTGCAGCCAAGGTCATTGTCAAGACGACATTATATACGCGTTCGTTATAGTCTTGTTTTCAGGTAAACAAAATAGAACTTTGGGTAAGCTGGTCCTCTATGTGTCACCAAGTAACCATAACTCCATGGAGCTGAGTACTTTTTTAAAGACACTAGGTCCGCAGTCGAAAAATTCCCCGCCTTTTATGGAATCCAAATGTTCATCACAGTGTCCACAACAGCCCGCCGCTTGTCACTATCCTGAGCCAGATCAATCCAGTAGTCCACGCCCCCACATTTTTCCTGACGATACAGACCATCATCAGGCGTTCTTCTACAAAACAAGGTAAAATGTCTTTATTTGAGAGATCCTTGATTATAAGATTTTTAGATATCTGTCAAATAAAATCAGTTTACCTTGATTTTTAAGATTTTGTACAAGAACGCCCGATGACGACTGCTTTCGATCGAAACGTGTAGCGTTTGAAAATAACCATGGAAATGTTGTGTTAGAGGGAACTGTCTGTATCTATGTAAATGATGATTAGACATGACGGGATAGATACCATTAAACTAGTTTGTTTTGTTTTGTCGCCATTTATCTGGAATGTCCGAGGTAAAACTACTAAGATCTTGTCCGGATATCTCACCTGCAGGCCAAATTTGAAAAGGGAATCTAAATATGCAGCAATCATATTCAGCCATTGTAAATGTGTCGTTTTTTATGGAAGAAGACTGCTAACCCACGGTATGACAGGCACAGTTGCATCATATGATAGGAATACAGTTAGCATTACATGGTTCCTCCAGCTCATCGTCGATTCGATGACGGACGAAGTCCAGAAATAAACAAGCAGTGACAAAAGTCACAGACTATCTGTAGAAAGAATACAGTAATTCATTAAAATCAAGAAAGTAAGCTGAAGAAGGAAGAGTGAGTTCATCACCGTTGCGCACTATCACCGTCTACTGATAGTGCGCAATGGTCAATATTAGATGCCAAGTGAACGATGTATTGTTCACGTGATTCTGTCGTGACAACGCCGATGGGTTAATCAAACCGCACACATCATTGGTACGAATCTCGCGAGATGAATTCGACCGGAATCTTTACGTCCCTTATCTTCAATATATCTGAATGTAAAGGTTACGCCAGTTTCTTTATAAAGTATATTTCCACAGCTGAGTTTGAACTTCAGAGTTGTAATCCACCATCTGCTCTAATAGCCAGCTGACGTCACGAATTCGGTTAGGCACTTCAGACAACCACACATTTCAAAGGATCAACTAACTTCTTAGTTTAAACTTGTGATGTGACATTCTAGCAGCAGCGAAGATTTAGATGGCGGTTTTTCGGTTGTGACGACTTGTATTCTGCCTGATAACTGCCCACCCAAAAAGCTAAACGGTTCTTAAAGGAGAACAAAATGTAAAAATTCTCATGAGAGGTTTGTTGTTTTACTATAAACAACAGTGTACAACAAACCACGCAATATTAATACCTGTTCAATTAGAATATATTCGTAGAAGCGCAGAGAATAATTGATGTAATACCGTAGGCGAAACACACGAAGAAAAGAGAAATCTGTGAAAATTGAGGCGTACACGGGAGGGAAACGTAAAGTTATTTTAAGAAATACAATGTGAAGTGCGGATGGATTCATCTGGTTTAGAGAAGGGATAAACAGAGATCTCTTGTGAGCACAGTAATCATCTTTAGGGTTCAATATACGTCAGATAAATTATTTCTAACTAGGTGAGTAGTTATTATGGTTTTCCAGAACGAGTTTTTTTCCCGTGAGCTCGTAGGTGAAGTCTATGTACTGTCAGTAAAAGCTACCACTGTACAGCCCTGGTGGGGTCCTGTGGGCTCCAGGAGTTTGGGGCTCTCAGATTTCCAGACAATCGACACATGAAGGTGGTAAGTTTGTCAACCCTACACACCGGTCGCCTTTTTTCCCCAGAAAATGTTCTGGTACTCATTTCTGTTAGAGGTTGAGTCGACCCCAGGGCCATAGTGCGGCCGAAAGATGTACCACTAGTAGGGTCCCTAAAATCGTGCATGACATCCACCGAATGTGTCATGTTAAAACCAAATTTATGTTTGAATGGAAGCATCACGATGTGCTTATAAACGTAATATAATACTAAACAGAGTACGTCAGCACAACTACTTTATTACTCAAGGTACTTACATAGGCTACATGTTTCGACTATAGATTAGTAATCTTCAGGCCTTTTTTGTCATTTGAGTCACAAGATGCTATGCACACTTTGGGATCCCATCGTGTTTGATGATTTAATTTTATGTATTCCATGGATGTAAACACGATGGGATCCCAAAGTGTGCATAGCATCTTGTGACTCAAATGACAAAAAAGGCCTGAAGATGACTAATCAATAGTCGAAACATGTAGCCTATGTAAGTACCTTGAGTAATAAAGTAGTTGTGCTGACGTACTCTATTTAGTATTATATTACAGATTTATGTGTTACAGCTTCGAACTGCCAATTTGTGCTACACAGTAACTCTGAGACTGGTTTATTGTTACGGTGTTTAACAGTGCTCTTTAAAAGAAAGAGGTCATACAATGAATACGAAAGATGAAAGTAAATGCAGTAACCTAACTGAGGAAGAGCGCGCAAAACATTAGTATGGATAGCTGTAATTCAGATGATGTTAAAAAACATCCAGCAGCTCTGCATGTCTTAGTCCTCATTTTAAATAAAATGTTCGCGATGTTTCTCTACGTTTCAGGCTGGTACTGGCCTAGTAATGTGTAGAACGTGGCGGAATATAAGAATTTATAAATCACTCAGTTCGTTGTGCTACATCTAAAAGAAACACATAGCTTACAAGAAAATAAGCATTCGGGACAGCATTACAAATACACATATATCTGGTATTTTTAGCTACGCCTTTCGGCTTTAAAGAGCCATCTGCAAGCTAACCACTTCGGAAGTATAACAGTATATTTATCATGCAGTGCCAATTGCCCTGTGCAAAACAAGGCTCACAGAATTGATTTATATGAACGATTTTTCATTGTAAACCACAACTTGATACAATTCGATTAGTTTTGTGTGTACGATTTGTGACATTCACAAACGTGTAACATTTATGCATTATTTTACTGTTACTGTATCTTCGTATTGTGATTGAAACAGCACATGATATGGGTCGGTAACTATCAGCAGGACACTTGTGTTTTGTTGTCAGTGATCTGTGTATTATTCTTCATGAACATTTACAGTGTATGCCACCAATAACAACAACTTGTTTTTCATTTGTACATTTTAAGAATTTGATAAATTAAAATGTCTGCATTTTTATGGAATATTAAAATTACAGCTATCACAATTTATTTAATGATTGGAGATTATAAGTACTTATATTATTATTTTTGCTATAAATCATTTATTGGATGAAGTTTTCGATGTCCTTGTTCACGCCTGTCCGTTTGTTGGCATACTTACCAGATTATGCGTGTTCCAAATTGAATATTCCGAACTTGACGTTCGTGAGATCGTGCTTCATTAGAACCACGATATAAGCAACCAACAAGATGCAACAAATTCCGTTTATTGATCTTTTTAAGTTAGTCTACATGTTTCGGGCGACAAACTTGCCCATCTTCAGGAACACTTTTTGACTGTATATACAGTTAAAAGTGCTCCTGAATATGGACGAGTTTGTCGCCCGAAACATGTAGACTAATTTTTAAAAAATCAATAAAAATATCAATAAACGGCATTTGTTGCAACTGGTTGGTTGCTTACATCGTGAATATTCCGAAACGCCTTTAATGCTCCTGTAATATTATAAACTGCAGTCCTTGGTTTATAACATCCGAACTTGAAAATAAAATCAGAGTGGGTAACAGTATCAACATAGAGACAAAACAGAACCCCCCAAAATGTGTTTACAACTAAAGTAATAATGTGAGGACTCCTAACCTTCAAGCACTAAAGCAAAAAATGATAATTATCACTAATGCTGTAGTGCAAAATATGAAGACTACAATATTCTTCGCATTTTGCTACAGATGCAGACAATTTAATTAATTTAATTAATTCAAAATACAATGGCAAAACAAACCGGTCGCAGTGGCAGAGCGGTCTAAGTCGCAGGTCTGCGGCCGCTCGTCTGCTGACATTGTGTGTTCGAATCCAGTGCTGTGTGTTGTTCGGTAGAGGTCTCTGCGACGAGCTGATCACTCGCCCAGAGGTGTCCTACCGACTGTGGTGTGTCGTTGTGTGTGGAGTGATCTAGAATCCTCAAGAAAGAGGAGGCCATGGCCAGCGTTGGGCTGCAGCTCCACAGGAAAAAAAGGTATAAAACAAATTATTTGCACTGTTAGCATAATATGTAATTCCCTATCACACGAAGTATACAACTCTCTGACAAAAAAAAAACAGCACACCACAAACGAGTTAACGGAATGTGTTACACAGTTCCGACCAAATATCGGCAAAAATAATGTAGACAACATGATTAATGTATTTTGACGTTTTGCTGACCGTGCATCTCAGTATATTTATCTCAGTAATTAACCAATGTATGCACAAAATTTTTGTTTTACAATAAGTTTATTTCATGTCTCTACATGTTTCGAGCACATGTGTTCATCATCAGGAGGTCAAAATTGCATTACACAGCCTCTGGTATCACCACACCTATAGGCTGTGTAATGCAATTTTGACCTCCTGATGATGAGAACATGTGCTCGAAACATGTAGAGACATGAAATAAACTTATTGTAAAACAAAAATGTTGTGCATCAAGTTGGTTAATTACTGAGATAAATGATTAATGTATGTTACAAATATTATGGATAAAATTAATCGAATTAATAGAAGTTTTATTTTATATTCAAAATTTTCCACATAAATAAATTCCCTAATATCTTGCCACCCACGGTTTACAGTAGCATGATTTTTACAGCGATGATTACTGTTCTGCATGACCTGACGATATCTCTTGAAAGCCGAAAAACGAAGCCAGAAATACCAGGAAAGAATGCATAAACCGCGACGAGTAACTACTTTACTTCTTGCGAAGTATATACAAATTATAATATAAGAAGTCTGTAGCTTCTGACAAATAGTTAAACATTCCCATTAGTTAACAATATCGGTAAAATCGTACAAGCATGTGTGTAAAATATCAGCGTAGAAATTATTTACGTAGGTGAGTTATAACTTTACAGTTCCTAGAGAGTACACATTATGTGGACTTCCTTCGGACGAACATTCACTATAAATTTAACATTCTTAACACACATATTTATACAGTAGAGACAGGAAAGTAACATTTAACGTCCAAGTGAAGATGGGTGGGAATTTTCTGAAGCTCGTTCAGAACTTGAGAAATCTTCAACTGATCACGCCAACTGCCTCTAGATAATTGACATATTTAATTTCCTTGCTATTATTATTATTATTATTATTAGGAGTCTAATTTGGTAGTGTGTCATAGTGAATGCCACATAATAGGATATTCCAAAATTAACATATCACGTTATCAGCTGCCAAAAGATTTCGTACTGTTCATTTGGTCTTGGCAGTGGACTCAAAACATCCCACATATGCAACACCTATTCCTTCTATCTGCCTTATCGTCACAACTCAAGTCCTGCTTACATCACTTCTACATTCATTTAATTACGCGATTTTTTTATTGTTAAATTTATTTACTGTAAAACATCGCAGAATTCCCATACACGCAGTACACGTTACGTAACAAGAAGTGCAACATTCTGATATCCCATTAACAAATGGATGACACAGTTTGTAAACTAAATTACAATTCATCTGTGTTCATAAATATGATAAGGCATTTACTACTGAATAGTAATATCGACAATTCGTCACTGAAACTATGCATGTCTTAGAATATTGTCATCAGTATATACGGTGATATTACTCTATGAACACGACTTATCCTTTCATTTAATGACGCTGTCTTGCCTCTGTTATGTGGAGCTGACCGACAGGATGACATGCGAATTAGGTAGGATTTGGAAGGAAGAAGCGCAGGCAGTGACGTCACGAAAGGCTTCAGTCAGGATAACCGACCACGGGGCCAGTATGAACCCACGATCTCTCAATATGAGGCACAAGTGACATTTATTGTACCACCACATTATAATTTATTTACTGTATAATGCTGGGCGCAATGTACAAAATGTTATTTAATTATAATTGTAAAATTGCTTATTGATTTGAAGATGTTCGTACATTTCCCAACTTCAATAAACGCTGCTTAATATTTTAATGAACACCCTACTGTATTTACTAAAAGGGAAGTATCATTTACTGAAATAATAGTAAAACTTATTATTTTTTGTAGCACATCACTCTTACTGAATATACAAGGATATGTGACAGTAACAGCACTTTAAATCTAAGGAAGAAATAAGGGACGCGTCAAACAGCAAATTTTACAAGTGTGGACCTCGATGAAAAAATCAATTCCTGTTTTTTCAAAATAAAGTATATAGGAACTTGACGTAAAATCTTTACATCATATTGTCAAATGTAAGTGAAATGGGGCGTGTTCAGCAGGTGTATTCACACGTACGGATAAACACCTATGAACAAACATGTCTTGTCTCGTAGCTTTTGCAAGCACCATGCGAGTTGCAATCACCGGCTTGTACATACACAAATGTCGCTCCAAGAAATTCATGAATGAAAGTTACGTTAATAGGAGGGAACTCTGAGTCACTGTGACGTTAACTTGAAATCATTCGTGGCAACTAACTTTCCCCCTTGACGTTAGTATGAAGCAGAGCAATGGAATTCCCCTTGTTTACAAAGTGTTATTCTGACCTCTTCCTCAAGATTAACGCAGACAAACGGGACAAGCACCACGTAACACAAAAGAAAAGGTGCAAAAATGTTACTTGGGAAAACCTGAAAAAAAACTTTCGAGGAAGTAAAAGGCGTAATGGAAGGAAAATCTTAATAAACATTAAAGTGGATTTCAAATGATATGGTATGAGCGTGGGCAGAGACCAAAGGGAAACTCGTGTATCCTAACTTCATATCTAAAAATTTTAATTCGCTTGCCCATTACAGCGGGTTTGCTTGGCTGTACTATTCATGGAAGCTGACAAATATCATGTAATGTCTTCGTGCACTTTGTGAAATAAACGTACGTAATTAACGAAATCTGTTTAACTGGCATTATGTAAACTTACACGCAAAAGTAGACGTTTTCGAGGACTTTTATAACAAAAGACTTCAGATCCGTAAAGCATGAGAAAAATCAGACCTGTGACCAACTTTATGGGGAAGAATCATTTTTCAAGAAGCTAAGAGTTGCTTAGCTAGTTAAGAAATTTCCCGTCTTTTATGGAACCCGGAGATTCATTATCGTGTTTACAACAGCAAGCCACGTGGACATATTCTGACACAAATACAGTCCATATACAATATTTAAAACCAACTGGATGCATATGAATTTTATTGATTAATTATTGATCCGACATGTTTCGGCTTCAATTCTTGGTCATCTTTAGGGAGCTCATAATTTTGTGCAGATTGTATGTCAACTTATTTGGCAGAAAATTTTACATATGTGATTAAAAATATAATTAGTATAGGATTAAAACACTGAAATCCTTAACGTAAGTTTAACACATTATAAAATCATTCCATGTAAAAAGTGATGTAAAAGGTTTTGTCCACACCTTTGTGAATTAACCCTTCTTCAAATAAAATAATCCCGGAATAAAATCTACAGTACGTTGTGTTCCTGCTACGAATGAATAAGCTGTACAGTGTCAAATAAACTCCATACTTAATTTTAAGATTTTCGTCCCATCTACTCCTAGGCTTTCCATATAATCTCTTTCATTCAAACTTCCCGTTTAAAATTCTGTAAGCATTAATCATCAATCCTATGCATCTGTATTGTCCACATTTATTTTACGCTCCTTTATTTTATCATCCTGATAAAGTTTAATTAAGAATATATACAGGACCCATGTAATCAGGATTACATTCACCTAATATCGTCAAGCGCAGACTGCAAGCGAGAAATTAAACGGAGAGCCTTTGGCTTGGAAACAAAACACAAGAAAGCGACGTTTCTTTCTCGATGCATCTATTGTTTGAACTTCCTGCAAAGGACACGCGATGTTCTTTTGAATACATGTGCTGCACTTGTGCTGGTCCCAGTGACCGCGCAGTCTAAGGCGTAGGTCTGCGGCTGCTCGCCTGCTGAGATTGTAGGGTTCGAATCCCACCAGGGTCATGGATGTTTGTCTTCTGTGAGTGTTGTCAGGTAGAGGTCTCTGCGACGAGCTGATCACTCGTCCAGAGGAGTCTTGCCGACTGCGATGCGTCGTTGTGTGTGATCGTGAATGAGGAGGCCCCGGCCCACTGGGGGCTGACGCGCCAAAAACAAACAAAGCTGCACCTCTGGCCACGTTTATCTGCCCGGTTTAATGTGTCTAATGAACATAATTAAGTTAGGTCAACGTGACGATGTGGCGCCTGCAGCTAGACGGGCGCTGGATGCAGCTGCGTTTACGAGGTCCCTTCAAGGTTCGTATCTCAACACGTGATACAAAACAATGTCGTACCAACATAACAACAATTTTAAATGTTATACCTTAGTTGAAAATTATCTACGTTATATTTGAAGGCCTTGAAGAAAGGTTTCAATAACAATGAAGCATGTAGCAGCACCGCGTCAGTGAGTGACTGGTGATCCAGTCGGGATTCGAACACTGGACCGTCCAGTTCGTAGCCACTCGCTATACCGATAAAACTTTTCAGGCTCCTATAAGATTTTGATAATGACAAATAACTCGACTCCGGCTATTCCGGCTCCCACAAGTTTGCGATAGTGAGAGATACGTTCGACTCCGGCTATTCCGGCTCCCACAAGTTTGCGATAGTGAGAGATACGTTCGACTCCGGTTATTCCGGCTCCCACTAGTTTGCGACAGTGAGAGATACGTTCGACTCCGGCTATTCCGGCTCCCACAAGTTTGCGATAGTGAGAGATACGTTCGACTCCGGCTATTCCGGCTCCC
>Ga0136643_10003575_pt1 | contig 21003 bp, 14 predicted proteins | sample TergutLab28metaG_FD_96883 | JGI IMG/M metagenome (GOLD analysis project Ga0136643, IMG submission 96883) | Labiotermes labralis P1 segment gut microbial communities from Petit-Saut dam, French Guiana - Lab288 P1 (version 3) (version 3) | ecosystem: Host-associated > Arthropoda: Insects >...
GTTAGGCTAAACATGTTTCGGGCACCATTATGCCCATCATCAGGAGCTCACGACGATAGCGTTGGTTACCACATATGCCGTCTGGTTCTCGAGTTGCCGCTGGTTGGAAGTTAAGTGCAGGCAGAATGGATAAGTGTCCGGACCGAAGGCTGTAACGCGACTCACAGCCTCAGTCCGGACACTCATCCATCCTACCTGTACCAAACTTCCAACCAGCAGCAACTCGAGAACCAGACGGCCTATGTGGTAACCAACGCTATCGTCGTGAGCTCCTGATGATGGGCATAGTGGTGCCCGAAACATGTTGAGCCTAACGTAAGCATAATAAAGTAATAAGTGGCATCTAGTAGGATTTTATTCTTCGGTGCTTTGATATAATCTACAGCTTCTGTCTGAAACATTTCTCATTCTAAGAAGATCTGAGATATGATCATTAATAATGACGGTTTTCATGTAAAGTACCAGTTATTTTTTTTTCGGTTTTTAATGAAACTTGAATTTTCTCCAAAGATTGTCGAAAAATAATCAAATATCAAATTAAATGAAAATCCGTGCAGTGGGAGCCGAGTTGTTCCATGCGGACGGGCCGACAGACAAGATGAGAAAAATGGTCGCTTTTCGCAATTTTGAGAAGGCGCCTACAAACTGTTCCGAGATTCCATTCAAAGGCTTGTAGCTGTAGTTGCTCAGCGACACGGACCGTCAAGTGGCGAAAGTTACATCAATCAGCGCCAGTCTTCGTTACACTTTCTCCGGCAGACTACAGTTTTATGTAACGTCCTTTATCTTTTAAAGACTCGAAACTTTTAAATGTTCCAGTTCAGAATTAACTCCAGAAACTGTGAATGTTTTGGTGGATTTCTTGGATATGTGGATCAGCCCATCGCAATGGTTCCACCTCCGCACAACACAAACACAGATAAAGTGTGGGCCTTCATTCAAACTTCTGTTGAGATTCGCACCAAAGATACCAACTTCCCACCGCGCAGGCATTGTGATCGGCATGTTTATTATAGTATGTCCGAGAACTCAGCCATTACCTTAAAAATGGAAGAGGAGGAGCCTAAGCACCACCACACTTTACACAGTCGAGTCAGAGACGAAATGATTTTCATTACGTTAACCCTGCGAAGTTTTTCTTTTAAATGTTCCAGCGGGTGACACGCGTTAAACAGTTAATCAAGAGGAAGAAATTTTGGGTCTGTGCATGCTGTTACTAAGGCGAAGTATTGCTCAATAAATGTTCAAGTTCAAGTGGATGGTCTGGCAACAAGGCGACCTTGTACTCACATATGTGTGTTCTCTCAGCGTGGCAAGTTATCACTCACCGAATGTTTTGAATATCACAATAAATTTATTAGCCGGATTAATCAGACCACGACAAAAACTAAGCTGCACCACAAACCCATACTGATTTCTACACTGGATCACGTCCAGTTCGATTTTAGAGTACGTTTCACAGGCATGAGAAAAAGAATCACTGGAAACGAACAGTACGCATTTAACGAAGTACAGGTTGCCAGATGGGGCGCGCGGTGGCGCAGTCGGTAGGTCGCGGGTTCGATTCCCGATTGTGTCACTGAAATTTTTCATTTATATCCTTCCGGCCGCACTATGGCCCTAGGGTCGACTCAGCCTCTAACAATAATGAATTTGTTAGTTTGTTTTTGGCGCGACAGCCCCCGCTGGGCCATGGCCTCCTCATTCACGAGTTTTCTAGATCACACACAACGTCGCACCACAGTCGGTAAGACTCCTCTGGACGAGTGATCAGCTCGTCGCAAAGACCTCTACCTGACAACACACATAACACTCACAAAAGACAAACATCCATGCCCCCGGTGGGATTCGAACCCACAATCTCAGCAGGCGAGCGGCCATAGACCTACGCCTTAGACCGCGCGGCCACCGGGACCAGCAACACCAACGAGTACCAGGAATGTTTCCTGGGGGTAAAGGCGGCCGGTGAGTAGGGCTGACAACCTTACCACCTTCATTTGCCGATTGTCTTGAAATCTGGGAGCCTCAACCTCCTGGAACCCTCAGGGCCTGTCCAGGCCTGTAATGGGACTGCCTTACCTTTATCCATTACTGGTTGCAAGATATTCTATGAAAAGCTGGCAGTTACACATGTTCAGTAACTTCCCTCCTGTTCGACTACAGGCGGCGGTTTCAGGTTTGCACGAATACGATTGGTCTAAATTATCATGACAGTTCCTCATGCTTATTATATTAACCCCCGAAATCTCTCTTCCTGTACTCCTCAGAGGAGGAAGTTAACATTCTCATATAATGGAAAAAGTTTCTAGTACGTCAGTCAGTGGGTGATAAGACCTCGAATTCAAACTAGCAAGCGCATTCACGAATTATATACTTCCTTATTTTCGCTTGCGGTCCGTGCACCTAGCAGGCGTGGGGCCATGAGTTCGAATTCCATCAAGGTCCTGTTTACTTAATTTACAAATTTTATCAGCACCAACAAACGCAGTACTCTAAATACTGTGTATTTAAAATTAATTTGCTCCTACATGTTTCGGCATGAAGATGGCGCATCTTCAGGGAGCTTACACCAATGTAGCTAAAACATACAGCAATAAATTAGTTTTACAAAAATCGCATATATCAAATGTGCAGTTTTAGATAAAATGTGCAGTACTTAAAGTATATTATAAAATTATGGTATATGTTGTTGTTCATTACAGGTTGTTCAATTGGTTCTTTGTTCTACCAATATCTATTTCTTTCGATCCGAGATAGATCCGTCCCCATACTAACGTATTGCCCCCCCCCCCCGCCGCCGCCGCTGCCGCCGCCGCCGCCACCCATGAGAATATGTGGAGCTGCATGTTGTTGTGGGTGTATCGATGGGAGACAACTTATAACCAATAACAGACTACACCGTCATTTTATAATACATTTTAAAAATTGTAAGTTTCAACTAAAACTGCACATATGATATATGTGATTTTTGTAAAAGGAATTTATTGACGTATGTTGTAACTACATTGGTGTAAGCTCCCTAAAGATGGCGATCACGCCGAAACATGTAGCAGCAAATTAATATTAAATACCAATATCCAGAATAGTGCATCTGTTGGTGCTGATAGAATATATAATTCAATTAGCAACGCACTGAAAGAATAATGTGAAAGTCACGCCTGCTAATCTGTGTTTTATTACCACCAATAATCATATCGCCCTTGTTTTGTAAAAAGACATCTCACAAAACATGAATTTTAAGGAGAACCAAGAAGATGGCTACTTTTTAGGCGCGTTTGCAAAATGGCGAAAACCGACAATTAGCATCGACATGTGCTCCCGACTGCCACTGCGTCCATCTGTCCGTCTGCATGGCATAATTCGGCTCCCAATTAAAGGATTTTCATGAAATTTCGTACTTGAGTAACTTCTCGAAAATATGTCTGAAAATTCGAGTTTCACTAAAATGGGACAAGAATAAAGAGTACTTTACATAAAGACCAATATATATTTGTGATCATATCTCGCTCAATTCTTCCTAGAATGAGAATTTTTCAGCCAAAAGTTGTAGTGAAAATCAAAACACACATTTTATGTCCAATAGCTCTTTTCGAAAATCGTGCTATTTATGAGATAACGTGGAAAAATTCCGTACCGCCCGACAGGCCACAGATGATGCGCATGCACATTGCATGTTGGATAACTTAGGTTACAGACACACACTCGGAATATGTAATACTTATTGCCTTTCCACTGCAACAATGGTTACGCGAACGCGCCTAAATGTTAGTTCATACGTACACAGTCTCTCTTCAACATATTAGCAAATGCTCTGAGAGGGTCAATATCCAACACGTATGTTGGTCACCTTTGCTACATCACAGAAGACCATTAGTTGAATGATTTGCTACACATAACTCAAATCATCTCAACGTGGCAGTTAGCTCCTTTTTACACAACAGGAGCGATATTCATCATCGCCATTCCTATCTGGTTGTTTTCAACTCCTCAGAAAAGTAGAACCAGTAACGCTGCTGCCAGGACAGTAACATACAGGTCAACTTACGTGATTTCTCAGGTTTCAGGGCAAGATAATTGGGAGAAGAGCACCGGAGATACGAATATTCTTTCTTCATTTGTGGTTTTTGGTCAAGTCACAGTACGACATCCACTAGTAAATATTTCCAAAATATTCAAAACTGCAAACTCTGGGAACTCTGAATTCAGAAGAAGAATCAGCACAATAATAAATGTAGGAAGATTATTCAGTTAATGGTAGCTAGTAATACCTTGAAATTAAAACATACAGAAGATACGTTACTACTCTCTGCATGTATCGGACTGCCGCGTTATATCTCACAAGTTAGAAATATTTGAAAATTTAATATTAAGGAAACTGTGGAAACCATGATCGACGACATGAATTATTACTCGACGAAAAAACTGGGTTAGGCCAGCGTTCTCAGGGAATTTAAATCTACGACACGTTTCTCGTTAATGAAAAACATGAAACGCATAATTTCGGGATAGAAACCTACATGAGTCACTTTGACGAACTACATGTAGAGGTAAAAGTTAAACTATACCTTGACATAAATGGCTGTGGTAATATAAATTTGGTTTCAGCTATCAATCGGAGAGTGTTATAAAGAAAATGACGGTATAATGTTTCAAGATAACAAGACTATCTCAGGTGGTAAGACGCTTCTAATTCGAGTGACTTCACATATGCTACACCCTCAGTATTACAGTTGGAAACTGGCGTTCCTTTTTGTTCCTGACGAAAGTTCCGCAATACGTCTGCAAAAGGACTGCTGGTCCCTGCACTGACACTTGACATCGTGATGTCTCGTATATGACGCAAAACTGCTATCCACTACTGTTATTAAAAGAGTTCGTTAACGGTATTCGAGGTCCCAACTGATAAGCAGTGAAATTAACGACACAAACGTCGGTGAATTTATGTTGCAATGCTCGTACTTTCAGTGACCTTGGGTCAGTCGACAAATGCTTGTTTTCCTTGCCCTTCGACCATCTTCAGTGCACATAAATTGCTTCAGATAAGGGTAAGCTGGGTTTATCGGAAAGATAAACCAAATGACCGCATACATTTATGGGAATCTTCATGTGACCTACTTCTGTCATTATGCAATGCAAATAACCCCATCAATTAGGCTCCTGTGTAAGACCACTAATAATATTGTGGTCTTCCGATTTTACACTATGTATCACTCACACGTAAAATAACGACTGCCAGCGGGTGACAATCCATCTGCAGTAAATAAACATTATTATTATTATTATTTTCATGTAGAAGGTATGTCTACAGGGCCTTAATATGCATTAAGACTATCCACAGCCCCAAAACCAACATGTGCAGGTGTGTACTTAAAAAAAAAAAGAGTATTTTCTTTTCTTGACATTTGCTGATTTTCCAATGAGCATTACTTTCGTCGCATGTTGTCCCAGGCTTCGCCCTATTGTCCGGTTGAGAGTACTTTTCAAGACGAATACGGTTATCGGGCATTAGTGGAAGACCGAAGCACTCGGGAGAGAACCCGCTACAGTGCCACTTTGTCCGCCACAAAATTCGACGCCAGTTACTAAACGGTCGAGCCAAGGCACTGCTTGACAGTCTGTCTCCATACAACAGCTCATGTTATGCCTGACAGTAAACAGTCTGTCTCTGTTATAAGGAACCAACGTTTCATGCTGGTAAGGAAACAAATGGTGTTTATTTTGAAAATCACAAGAAACACATAAATAGCTACAATGTGTGGGCAAACTGCGATTATGTTACAGCACATGGCATATAAGTTACCGTACAGTTATTGGTGGACTTGAAAAGGTTAACGCTCATTCAAGCATTAAAACAGTGTGATGTGAAATGAATTTCTCAAAGCAAAGGCAATAAATATTGTCTTCTGCAATGTAGTGGCGTATGGGGCGGTAGATACGGAAGCCGTTTCGGAGTAGGGTATTGTTTCCATCTTCAGGATACAGAAGAATGAATTCGGAGACAGTACCACCTCCGAAACGTTGTTATCTACCTACCAAACTACATGACGTCACATTCTGGCCAATGGTCTTTTCAGGAATGACTGCCGCCCAGCGAACGCATTCATTGATATTAAAATGACCCGCTGAATGGGGAAAGAATAAGGACAAAAGTGTCAGCGGTTAGATTTTTTGGCGCATTCGTAAAATTTCGAAAAGCGACTATTCGCTTGTTCATGTCTGTCTGTCCGTCCGTCTTTCACAGTAAGGATTTTCATAAAATTTTATATTTGAGTATTTTTCGAAATTCTGTCGAGAAGTTCAAGTTCCATTAAAATCTGACAAGAATAACGGGTACTTTACATGAAGCCGAATATAAATTTTTAATCATGCCTTCCTTGATTCTTCTGAGAAGGAGAACCGTTTTTAATTTTAGATAAAATTTGTAGAAAAAATCAAAATACATATTTTTTGTTCGGTAAATTTTTTTCCCCGAAAATCGTTCCGTTTATGAGATAATGTGGATAAATACGGTAAAGTCGGAAAGGCCACAAACTAAAATATAAAATGGAGCATGCGCATTGCACGTTGTATACCAAAGACTAAAAAACACACACTCAGAATATGTAATACTCACTGCTTTCCCACTGCAACACTGGTTGCACCAACGCGGCTCAATGGTACGGCATGCGTACTTTGCCTGTCTTGTTCGCGTTTATCTGCATCTGCCTAATAGAAGTTATGTGCCTGTACGTTATGGTTTAGAGTTCACTTCTACCAATCAATCACAAAACGAATGGCCTTATTTGGATGTAGGGAGTTGAAAGAGCATCCGTAAGTAGACGAACAGTCAATCTGATTACTAGGGTCCGGGAATGTATGGAAACCTACTGCATTCTTTTATTACATATAACTCTGTCAACTATATAAGGGCGATGTAAGAGACTATACACCGATTTATTGTATTTGAAAACCCTAAACTTAACTTTGGCCAAACAAAATGGGTCGTGCAGATCCCGGTGAAAGTTCGGTCTAGGGCGCTCGAATGCTGGGATTGCGGGTACAAATCCCCCTGAATGGGTGGTTGTTAGTCTCTTGTTTGTTGTGTGCTGTGTATGTGCCGGCCTCTGCACAGCTCGTCACTCGTTCAGAGGAGTCCTACCGAAGTGTGCGTGCGTGCGTGTGTGTGTGATCTAGGAACTTAAACGAAGCGGTCTGAGGCCCGATTTGGGCTGCAGCGCCACAGAAACAAAGAATGGCTTCTCACAAAATATGACCTGTATATTCTTATCCAGAAAAAGTACCAAGACCTTGCTATATCATCGTCAAAAGCACTTCAGAATTTTATGTTCTCACTACCTGACAACAGCCAAAACCTAACACAACACAGCCTTACCTCACATGTTCGCACCTTCTCAATGTCTGTAACTGAACTAAGTGGAGAGAACATCATCGGATGCTAACAGTCACTTAGCTCGTCAAGATAGATAAATAAATAAATAAATAAATAAATATATATATATATATACTTGCACGTTGGCCGGGTAGTTCAGTCGGTATAGCGAGTGACTACGAGCTGGATGGTCCGGGATCGAACCCCGGTGGGGACGAAATTTTCCGCCCGTCCAGCCCAGCCCTGGGGCCCACCCAGCCTCCTGTAAAATGGGTAACGGGTCTTTCCCGGGGGTAAAGTGCGGCCGGGGCGCGCTGCTGATCACTCACCTCCCTCTAGTGCCGCAGTCACGGAAGAGAAGAGCTATACCTCTACCCACCCTCTGGGCCACACCGGGCCTGTAACGGGATCACTTTACCTTTACCATATATACATAATTACACAGTCTAACACCACTTTTTAATAAGTAATAACAATTAAAATATAATTAAATCATTTAAAACAGCAACATGCTTCGGCTCTTCTTATAGACCATCTCGTACTCCATAAAGCACTGCTAATTGTGTATAACACTTTGTAGAGCTCATCCTGAAGATGGCTCTATAAGATAAGCCGAAACATGTTGCTGTTAAAAATGATTTAATTCTTTTAATTGCAATTACTTAATAAAAAGTTGTGTTAGACTGTGCAATTATATATATATATATATATTTTTTTCTATCGATTATTGAAGACAAGGGGGATGTATCACCTGAAAATTATAACTCGTCAAGAAATTTTCTGCGTTTCACCGCGTATCGAATCTTATCCCGAACCGCATAAATCCAGTCAAAATCCTCTGGTTTCTATGCGGCACACTTTAATATTATGACCATCTACGTCTAGTCCCCTACCTGGCCTCCTTTCCCTTCAATTTTCCCAACTTAAACTTCGTATGCAATGATCGTCTTTCTTTTGCACGCTACCGGTGTCTCCCACGCCATCCTTTGTGGAATCTATAATTTACATTACACGAACACATTAAGTGTTCTGTACAAAATTTGTAGATACGTTCATAAATTCTGCAGAATCCAATTTCGTGGTCCATCAGTTACCGCCATAAACCGACAAACAAATACAGTATCATTATTATAACTGACCCAGATCGTTGGTCACTTCCTGCCGCAAATCAAACTCGCCGTTGGGTCGGGTTCCACGCTGCGTAGTTCAAAGAACTGCAGTTGATATTAAGATTTTAATAGCCATATTCAAAGGGGGTGCTGAAAATGGCTTCCTTCGGCTGCTCGCAGACACGTCACATCTAACAAACAAGTTTTTCATTGCACATCATGTTCTGACGCCGAAGATGAAGGCTGTACATCTGAACGCTTCCCCCCACAGCACTTAAGTATTATTACGACACGTTAACGTCCCAAAAAAAAAAATCGATCTAACGAGTAGGCCACAATCCGCTGCTTATGATTCTGTCACCAAAACCACTCTCCAGACAACGCACAGATTTGTTTGCGGTGTGAGCTTACAGAAACAAGAAGCATGTTCTCTCGTAATCGGACAGGTGAGCAAGAAATGGTGTCAGATGCAATATACCGATGTGATTTCGGGGCCAAGGTTATCAAAAGCACACCACACACTAACCCATTAACATACGTAATGGTACTTCGTACATTATTACCATGGGAAAACTGCTATTCTGAGGGCTCGCGTATCGACTGACTTTAAACAAAGTTCCATCACTACACAGGACGACCGATGGGTATTTCTCCTCCTTGCGCGCCATGAATTTACCGGTTCACAAAATTCGATCTTGCTTCAGGATTAGTGGTAGTGTTTATAATCACAGCTGTATATGGATAAAAATGTGCAGACACGCGCGCTTGCTGTTCCAGTCAAACCAAAAACTTTCTCGGAGATGTCTCAAATCTAGCAGCACCAATATTTTGTCTAGTTTTCAGTCAGTACGTGTCTTCTGCGTGTTCTCTCTCTGCGTAGAAAGGAACTTGTTCCTCTAAACTATGGGTATCCAACCCGAGGCCCGCCAGGCTATATACTATCACCCGGCCCGCGGACACAGTTGTAAATCATGTACATATTACACAAAATCACACGATAATTTAAAGGGTCTGGTATACTACTTACTGTGAATTTTATATGTGCGGCTCGCGAACCAGCCCACAATGAGAGTTGTGGCCCTTTACAGAACTTCGTACGCCCGTGCTCTTAAATGTCATTGTTTTCGCGTTTGGAACAGGCGCTTCAGGGAATTTTAGTCCGCATTTGAAACATTCCTTGCAGAATTTGTAGCCTATTTAGACACGTTATCATGCAGGATCACGCAATGCTCCAGTGGGCTCCCTGCTACGACCGATGACTGGTTTTTTGACGCCTATATACGTCGATCAGTCACCCATGGGCACGGCACTGAGTCGGCTAAGTTCATACAACAAGCGATGGGACATAATGTGATCAAATATATGGCTCAAATAAAACTTCAGGCTGTAGTATCAATCATTTCCATTTTACACCACCAACATCTTAAAATGTATCTAATATTTGTCCTGCGCTGTTAAGTTTGTTTTGCATGTTAGTACCGTTAATTTCGTGAATTTTTTGCTAGTTTTATAATTGGCCCTGTGCTATTTAACTAGCATGTTAATAAATAGGAAATTGAATTGAACTGAAGTATTATTACAGGGCGAAACAGAAAATGTACTGCCCTTAAAGTTTCCAGGTAGTGCCCTCCCGTCCTCGTGTTACAGGTAGGGTGGACACAACGTTCAGCGTTGGGAACTAAAGAAAGTAGGATGATGGACAGTGGCTTGTTGACAGAAGGCAGCAGAAAAACGAAACTGACCATTTGGGCTGAAATTTGTGTTCGGAGGCCAGCATTATGAAGGTACTTTCTTCACGATGTGAGGCTGAGGTTTGGCAAAAATCTGCAAGTCGTTTTAAAGAGGGCTGCAAACGAAACACGTAGTGCAACGTGCACATTGTGTACCAACCCAACATTTGCTCTACGGGAGCGGAAAACCAAGGAAAACATTCGTCCTTCTGGTAAAGGTAGGCTGGCAGCAAGGGAAACGTTTGGAAGTGAAGAAGGTAAGGTGATGGGAAGTGAACTGTCGAGATATCCTATTCAAATGTTAGCTGCCTGGTTTCTGTAACAGACAATGCTTGTTTACTGCGCAGTACGAACCGAATCTCTACATAAAACTCCAGTTATTTTTCGCCTTCAAAGGGTAAGAAGCCTTAATGAATAGTGTTTTGTCTGTCTGTATTTCAACCGATTTCAGACGCGATTCCGTAAAACAGGACACGTCCAAAACCCAACGCAGGGTGTGTTCCTTTGTTCTCTAGCCCTCGGGAAAGGTGTGGAGTCCCTGCACGCCCCAGCCATTCGGTTTTAGCTAGTACGACCCGACAGCTGATCGATACCACAGACCGCTATCCTACTATCCGGTCCGAAACCATTTGCATACTGAATTACACAGGTAAATTGGCCGACATGTAAGAGCTCAGTAAATATAACAGGAGCGCAAAGTTTCAGTGCCGTTCTTTACTTACTTAAAGCCTCTCCGCTTTCGGTACATCGTGTTATCAAAATGTGTTCTTAATTTTAAGGTAAAGTAAAGTCGCCCATGTGTAAGAAATAAAGGCATATGGAGAATGGAGGTGTAGCTCCAGTCATTCTTCGCCTCGGCACAAATTGGAGGTCAGGAGTCAGCTTCATGGCCCGGTCTCTTTACCCAGGGAAACAGCACCCGCCACCCAATGAATAGCCCGCTAGGTGAGCCCTACAATCTAGAAGCGTTGTTGAAAAGAAAAATCTATCGCCTCTGCCAACAGTCACGCCACGATTCTTCGGACGGCCAGCCTGTAGCCCAGGCAGTAAACCGACTACACTACTCCGGCTCCCCTTACCTCCAAAATGGTTAATAAACAACAAGGACCAGTGACCAGTTTTTTTTATTATTATATCCACAAATGCGCATACATATGTAAAATGGTATTACATTTGTTGATAAACCATGGAATGAATGACACTAAATTTGTAAGTGTTCAACAGGCACAAACAATATTCAATTATAAGAACACAAAGACCAATGAAGCTGTCCGGTTTAACAAAATACGTAAAATTTATCACTAACTCGTAAGTATATACATGCCAAAGTCTCTAACACGTTTTACATATCGTATGTGCATTTGTTGCTATAATAATCAGTTATAATGCACGAAGTGAACAACAGGTTTTTGGTGTCAGGCTTAAGACAAGTATGACAGACGAAGATCAAGATAAACTCACAAACGTTTATGCTATCGTTCAGTCAAAAATACTTTATTCTTCTGTCTCCACAGAAAAAAATGGAAGGGTAAATTATAACAGAAACATGCAGCCTCCATCTTCAAGGTCGAAACGACAATATGATCAGTTCTTATAAACAACGTTGACAGTAGAATCATTGAGAACGTTTCAGCAAAACGTCAACAATACAGCATACCTTCAAACCATTCCATCAACCCAAAACAAGATTACCATCACCTATACGAATAATCGCCTTTGTTTTTAATACTTTCTGCAGGAAATACAGTTGGAGTGAGGATTTCAAAGTCAGTCTTGCAACGCTGGACGGACATCCGAACACGGGAATACGAAAGTTTACGTAACAACATGTTTACATAACCATATGTTAGCACGAGACGTCTTGCTCTTCTGGGTTGTTGTGTCGCGAAAGTTGGTGGTTGCTTCGAAACGTTTCAGAAACGCCTATCGGTCCCGCCTACAAAGGTCAAGCAGTCCAAGAAGAAAACTAGCTTATGTTAACAACCTCAATGAAACACAAAATGATACAAACAAGACGTTGGTGGGACGTCATTAGACCCGAAGTCGCTTCATTGACACTCCATCCTTCTGCCCACCTCCGTGCCTAATTTACCCTTCATTTATATTGTCCTGTACAAGCACGCGCGCACACACACATATGAGTGAGGAATATGGATGGACAGTCCAAGTAGCAACGAGGCTGGCTACGTGTTTGAAGGCCACGGATCCGCACGATGAAGTGGAATTTTCCCCTTCGCTACCACAAAGTGACCGGCTCTAATCCGAGTAGTTATGCATCTCCGAACCATACGCCTTCATCGAGTGGTGCATATTTATGCAAAGGGACAACCTTAACTTACAAAAGTCTGGTATTACAGACTATTTCCGGAGGTAAACAACAGTAAGATATACCGGCATCTATGTCCTTGAAAAAATAAAAAAACTGGTTTTGGAACGAAGCAGAAACGACAAATCATACATTTCTTCAACATTATCAAATAAAACACAAATCAGATATTATGGTAACGAAATAATATGTGATGTGACCATACTAACATGGAATCAAATACCAGAGTAAACAGGGGCAAACCTTCTTTACTGAAGTTTTCTTTATTGCCCTAAAAAAGTAAATGTCACCGCGCAAACCACGAAGGTATGGGGGGGGGGGGTTGAGGCACAGCTCCCCTGACTCTTAACCTCGGCAACAGACGGACGTGTGTTCTCATTTTCACGCCATGGCCGCTTGGCCCTAGGGGAAAGAGACCCGGTACTCACGGAACAGAAGACTGGGTGGGCCCCAGAGCCGGTCCGGGCACTTTGGAGAACGGAAAATTCTCTTTACCCTGCCGAAAATCGAACGATGATTCCTCGGTCCTACAAGCCGTAGCCTGGTCACTACGCCGACGATGTCCATATTTAACTGCATCGTTCCCTCTTCCCACGTCAGAGTACGTACACGATTTTCCTAAAAGGAAGGAAAATCACTAAATGTGTGTATCACATGAGACTGTGATAAACACATCTAAAAATGATACACAGTGTACGCTAACTACACACAACACACCCGGTGTTTACGTGTTTTTCAATAACTGAATTTATCCGAGTTTCACAGCAGATAAGCTGATAATCAGTGACTATATAAAAAGTTTAAGACATTCGTTGAAACATCCAGTGGTTCACTTATGCGTTCTGACAAGACTGTTTGGATACCTAACATTCCTGCGAGTTACCCTCAAGATGGTCGCAATGGCGACTGAAACATATATGCTAAACACATTCTACACACGTGCATATGTTGGTCATATTATGTAAATCTAATTATACTGTCAATGCACGGATATGGAACGTATTAAATTCCGTGACAGTTGGCGCAGAGGCTGCGTTCAGTACTACAAACCGCTGTTAATCAGAGGGACACTGTATAGTTTCGTAAATATGGCTCATTGAAGAAATGTGTTTATTGAAAATGATATCAGGCTGAGATTGTCAAGACGCGTAGTAGGGGAAAAAGGAGGGATACGTTAAAACTACTTTGATAAAACTGTAAACATATCTTACAAAAATATACTGAGCGGCTGCCAAGCATTTGGCAGGAATTTCGTTTCGGGCTGCGAATAAGTATAGCAGGACGGCTGGCTATTGGCTCATTAGTAAATCATACAAAATGTTCAAATGCTGTGCTCATCGGTAATGTCTTTACAATAAACACATCAATAACGAGAAAGGAACGTGTCAAGTCCAAACACTAACAGCAGGATGCATTGCCGCATCATTTACCTCAGTGATGACGTAACTGGCAGGTGTGAATATTGGTTGTTTCGAAATCATGAAGCCGACTTGGACCCCAATTCTGGTATTCCCTCACAGCCTGATGGTACAAGAAAACTCTAGTATGTGATAGCAAACTGTTGAAGATGGAGGCAGTGAATGTCCCCGAAACGTCTGTTCCAGTCAACCACTTCACGAGGCCGTGGCCACAGAGGTGTTTATGAAACTGATACATTTCGAGAGCGGTATGAAAATTTTACTTTTTAAAACTTAAGGGAAAAGATCACTCGTGAGACCGAGACGTAGATATGCAAGCAATATGACAATCAAATCTTAAAGAAATGAAGTACAAGTGTGAGGAGCAGTTTTAACCGGCCAAGGAACTCGCCCATTGTCGGCCCCTCGTGAACATTCCTGGCGCCATGGTTGTATCAAAAGGAGGAATTTCCTGACCAGCTAAATGACTGCCTGCTTCTTAAGGACTCGGATCCACGGAGTTAACCAGTTCCTGTGCTTTGTTACTGTGCTAGCACTATAAAGTAAAAGTTCTCCTTGTACACCCATGAAAGCACATGAGGAAGTGAAGGTATAGTTCCATTCATTCTTAACCTCGGAAATAATGCGGCCAGTAGCCTAAACTCTGCCAACTGAGTCATCCTGACCTCATATTTTCACAGTAACACAATCATATATCATAGTGACGAAACACACTGACGACTTGAACTGTATGTGCTGGACAGACACAATTCCTTCAGTGTAATTGTCAAAGGCCAAGATAAATTTAGGCCAGACAGATCCAAGGTTTCACGGAAAATACCTCATGCATAATATTGCAGAAGTCAAAACGCTACTGACGCTGGCCAACGTTTTTCAGCATTGTCATACTTGACTGCGGTAGTTACTACCCTACTTTCTTAAGACCAGTCAAATATTTTACAGTGCAGCTCCGTTAAAACGTCATGAGACGGACTGAATATTTTATGTCGTCATAAACGAGTGTTGTCCTAACCGAGTGCAAAGCTAAGGATAACAGTGAGGAATTTATTGGCACCACAGAATATCTAATGATATTGACGGGGCATTGCAGTAACCCATATCGTTATTACCGGGTTCGAGTGTACTTTACAAAAATTCATAAATCTAGCGCTGGTGTTTCGTAAATACAAGAGGCTGGGAACGAGGGGAGGGGGACAGTACAAACACACGACGGGCATCCAGGACTGTCTCTGTGCGATCCCTCCTAAAACTGTAAAAATAAGCAAAGTGCAATACAGATTACTATAGCTATGTTTTTTGCACCGTGCATTGTAATTTTAATATACAATATAAACCAAAGAAATATATATTTTCTCAATTAATTTCAAAAATGTGTATTTCATTGGTTTATATTGTCTAATTAGATAACTATCTCCTGGGATGTGAGGTCGTGCAGTTTCGTGGACAAGTACTAACTAATGTTTTGGAGGAACCAACCGCCTCCAATTTCACAGAAAAAGCCATTGTACCCTGAGGACATAAGCAGCGGCATCTTAGGAAACGCGGAATGTGTCCACTGAAGTACACGGTGTGTGTCACACAGCAGAAAACAGCAGCATGATAACCAGGCTGTAGAGTTTCCCTATGCATGACACCACATATTCTTCTTTTGGCCTTCTCAGCATATGATTTCCACTTATTACGATCATGGATGCAGCTAATCCAATTCTTTATTTTCAATTTCTTCACGTCACTTCTTATGTCATCTTCCCATCTGTTCTTTGGTCTCCCTTGGGGTCGTATTGACATCCATTTCCACTTACATACTTTTTTTTTACCATTCTCTCTTCCGGCATTCGATGTACGTGTAAATGGCCAAACCAGCTTAATCGTTGTGCTTTTATGTGATTTATTATATTCTTATGTCTTATTAAATCATCTAATTCATCGTTTGTTTTCATTCTCCATTTACCATATATTTCTTTTGTAGGATCAAAGATCTTCTTAACCCTTTCCTTTCAAATACCATTAACTTGTTTTTTTATGGTTTCTTTCAAGACCCATATGTCACATGCATATGTTACTATTGGTCTTATAATACTCCAGTACAGTTTCAATTTTGATTTCTTGGAGACCAATCTACTTTTAAAGAGAAATTGGCTTGCATAATATACTTTATTTCTAAATGTTATTCTATACTGGATCTCTTCTTCTATTGAGTTATCATTATTTACAGTTGGTCCCAGATATTTGTAGGAGTGGACTTGTTCTAGGTACATCGAGTCAATTTGCAATTCTTCTAGTTTATAATTTTTCCTCGTGCATCTTAGGTATTTTGTTTTATGACCATTTACAATTAGCCTATATTGTGCCGATATTTCTTTTAGTTTCTGGAATGTCTCTAATAAGGGCTGTTTAGTTCTTGTTGTTAGCAGGATGTCGTCCGCATATGCAATACATTGTTTCAGACGCGTAGCAATATTTCCCCTTAGTTCCATCTGTTTTAGTATTGTATCAATAACTAAGGTAAACAAAGTTGCTGATAAGGGATCTCCTTGTTTGGACACCTCATATTACTTCACTGTATTCATACACCAGGCCACCTGGGTTCTGAACTGCTGTAGTTTGTGTCCTAATTTCAGGGGTAGAGACACTGAGATACCTTTAAAAAGTTCCCAACCGCTCCTTTCGTGATCGACAAAATGGGGGTAACATGTAAGGTGCTGAGAACATTAGAAGCAGGAGTATCGCCAGTATTACTGGCATGAACCATGGTATTAAAGCACACAAACCTCTTTTTTTTTTCAGCTGACACATGACACGCACCTATTGACTCGTGAAACGGCCTAACTTGTAAAAGAAGCTGTTACACGCACAAACGTCGGAGCAAGCCGACAAGAACAGCAGTCTTTTAGACGGTCAGACGGTGGAAGCGAGGAGCGTGTTGAATTTATAAACACTTCACACTGAATATAACCCATACTAAAACATTTCACTTGCAAGAGGAATTACATAAATTTCTGAATGCCTGTACAAACGTATCAAAAGTGCATAATAACGATCTCCACGAATTTCACTCATTACCATATGTTATTAGTGTGTTGCTATCGAGAGGGATGAAACAGGCGAGGCACGAGGCATGTACTGGGGGACAAGAAACACGCTAGAACCGTGGATGTGAAGACGTGAACTGGAATTATCAAGCTCAGAATAGGAACAATAGGCAGGCTCTTTGTGAACACGGTAATGAATGCCGGGTTTTTATAAAAAAAAATTGGCAATTTCTTGACACTACTGGCATATCAAGGAAGATTCTGCTCCAATGAGGTAAGTAGTTAGATAGGTAGGTGAGTGGGTGGGAGAATGGGTTGGTTGGTTGGTTGGTTGGTTGATTGGCTGATTGGTTGGTTGGTTGGTTGGTTGGTTGGGTTGGTTTGGTTTGGTTCGGTTCGATTTGGTTTGGTTTGGTTTGGTCTGGTTGGGTGGTTGTTTGCTTTCTTGCTTGTTTGCTTGCTCGCTTGTTTGCTTCGTTGGTGCACAAAATTATCGATGTGCTCCACAAACTTATCTCACGCTAAATGCCACTTCATAAAACGACATAATGCTAACTCAAAAGATGGCGATCGATTGCAACAGGCACGTAGTACCCTAGCCTCGTGCGGCAAACGCGAATCGTTATCTTGAATTCTATTACCACATGGCTCTCACAGTCATTGTGGAGGTCTACCCATTCCTCTTGTCCTTTCCTTAAAAATCATGTAAACTTACTTACTCTATGGAGCAGATTCCTTCTTGAGAAGCAAACCGGTTTATGGAACCCAAAGGTTCATTACCGCATTCACATTTGCCCGACACCTGGTCCTGCCTGAGCCTCGTCGATTCAGTCTATGCCCGCACATCCCACTTCCTAAAGATCCGTCTTAATATAATCCTCCCATCTATGCCTGGGTCTCCGAAGTGGTTTCTTTCTCTCCGGTTCCCCCACCAAAAACCCTGTATACTATGTACGCTTCTACCCAATACATTAACATCATTAGCACAAACCAAAAGCCGATGTGTACAGTTTAATTTCAAGCCATCCTGGTTTATTTGAACCCTCCTGATGTCATACTCTAAAATAAAGTTGAAAAGCAATGGCATTAAAACATCTTCTTGTAACTATTCCCAATAGGAAACGTGTCAGACAAATGTTTGCCTATCCGGACTCTGCTACTGGTTTCATTCAGGCATATTTTTATTAGCCTTACCAGTTTCATCGGGACACCAAACTCAATGAGAATATTATGCAAGTCCTCCCTACTAACTGAATCATAGGCTTTCTTGAAGTTTATAAATAGCTGATGCACTGCTTCGATGTATTCCCATTCATTCTCAAGTATCTGACGAATGCAGAATATATCATCAGTAGTTGATCTGAGTCGAAATCCACACTGATGATCCCCAATAATTTCCTCTGCATACGGAGTTAGCCTTGAGAGCAGGATGTTGGATAAAATCGTGTACGTAGTTGACAAAAGTGATATGCCTCTATAAGTACTACAATCTGTTTTATCTCCCTTCTTATAAATAGTACAATGATCGATTCCTTCCACTCCTCAGAAAATTCCTCCTTATTCCAAACAGAATTAATAAGTTTATGGATCTCACAGCGAATTGTTCTACCCCTCTGCTTTAATCAAGTCTGCTGGGATATGATCAATACCTGGTGCTTTGTGTCTTTTTATCTTTTCATTAGACATCACATCCTCAAAGGCACTCGGATTAAGCACCGGTGGTTCTGTTGTATGTATTTCTGTCTGCCTAACAGCACTAACCCAATGTACATTGAAGAGCCGAGAGAAATGATCACTCCACCTAACCAAAATACTGTGGCAGTCGGCAACCAAACCACCCTTCTCATCCCGTACTATATTAAATCTAGGCTGGTAACCCGTCTTAAAATCGCTGTTGCTCCTACACGAGTCTCTGATATTTTTTATCTTGCTATTAGTTTGAAGTTCATCTACGTATTTTAGCTTTCAGATATCCCTTCCTTTTGTTCCTGATATGTCTATTTGCTTCAGGTCTTACAGTGTTTAGATTACCTAATTTCTTTTGTTTGGATCCTGTACCCACTGCATTTTAGCCCCATTCCTTCATCTAAAAAGAGTAAACATTTTTCATCAAACCACGGTTTATGCTGCTTCCATTCGTATAGACCTACACTCTTTAGCTGCGATCTTGACATTCACTTTAATGTCCTCCCAAGCCGTATTCATGTCCTCGCTAGCACTTTAAGTTCTAGAGAGCTGTCTGAGATCTGAAACTGTTAGTTCCGTAACCTCCAGCTCAATTACCTTCCTGAGATAAAACTTTCCCACATCAAACTTCTGTGCTGCTTGTTTACTTACTGCCAATCATTCCCTAACTTTTTCAACCACCACACAGCGATCAGTATCACAGTCAGCTCCCCTGGAAGATCGAACATGAAGTATACTCGAATGCCACCTCCCCTATCAATATGTGATCAATCTGGTTGCAAGTCGTCCCATCAGCATTGGTCCAGGTGTACTTGTGAATGTTTCGGTGCTGGAACATCGTGCTCTTAATACATAGATTTTTAGGTGGCAAAGTGTACTACTCTAACAACATTATCATTACTACCCTGATGAAGACTCTCATTCCTAATTGTCGGACTGAAAATATTCTCTCTCTCTCTCCACTTCTGCACTGCTGTTTCCTAACAGACCTTTCATGTGGTACTTTTTTCCCACCTAACTTCCAGTATACCCATTAAATCTAATTTACATCTTGCTAATTCCCTGCCTACTGTTGTAAGTAACTTGACTATACAAGCTCCTAACATTTCAGGTACCGAATCTACAAATCACTTACACTACTTACAAATTCATGCATAGGCTAAATTAACAAGAAAACTCAATCCGGCAGCCCAAAATGCAAGGGCATTGGTCATAAAATTCATCGCCGTAAGGCATGTGGAAGAATTTGGTTCTGTAATACAACCACTAATATACCATCCCAGTGACACGAAGTCTCTTTGGCGCAAAGCAGGGGTTGTCGAAGTCACTGCTCAGTGAGAGCGTAGAAGGCATGGAGCTTTACCTCCACGCATTCGTAACAATTCAGGGAGAGAAAATAACCTCGCGGAAATTTCATCTTACGTAACCGCTATTTCTACTTCATGCTGGTGCCAATGCCAGCAGTTAACTGTCATTAAATGATAGTGACAGGAAAAATTCACTACAATTCCTAAACACGGCGGAAAAAATGATAGTTTTCTTACTTAAGTATGATTAAACATGTAACAACCACTTCAAGTTATTATGTTCTGGACTGACCGCAACTAAGCTGACGTGTCCCGCCCACCACCTCGATTTTATGATTACCTCATATAATGTTAATATGACTATTTATCACAAATTCCCTGATACAATTCGACCTACTTCAACTCCATCTACCTCCGACGTTAAGAGTGGAGCTAACCTCCACTCTCACTTACACCTTCATGGCGTATAGAGGAACTTTGCCCTTTCTTCATCAACACAGTAATGTGGATAAGCAACCACATACTAATAATAGCGCAATACAATCGTCCAAGCACCCCTTTACCCCCACCCCCCAAGCCCCGCCACAATATACGGTGGCAGATGGACAAACAGAAAAAGTGCAGTCGTATTTCTGTTTATGACCATAATAGGACAGCTGTTCGTCAGATCAGACGCAATAAAATACATTATGCACCATACCAATTATCTGTTCGTATCATTTAAAATTTCATGCTTAAAATATCAGACAAAACCCCCAGCGGCCGATAAGATGCAAGACGGTGGGTTGGGCAGGGCTTAGTGCGCCGTGTGGTAGGTACAATGGCTCCCTTACGAGTCCGAAATACACGCAGCCACGCGTATCGTGTGCGTGCATCATATACTTCATTGTAATACAGACGCACATTATCCAACTATGCTAAGGAAAGCACAGCTAAAGGAAGTTCGCCCCCCCCCCCCCCCATCCCTTGGTCCAAAACCAAACAAAACCCCCCCTGCGCCCTATAAATCCCTACTCAACAAAAACA
>Ga0136643_10003576_pt1 | contig 21001 bp, 12 predicted proteins | sample TergutLab28metaG_FD_96883 | JGI IMG/M metagenome (GOLD analysis project Ga0136643, IMG submission 96883) | Labiotermes labralis P1 segment gut microbial communities from Petit-Saut dam, French Guiana - Lab288 P1 (version 3) (version 3) | ecosystem: Host-associated > Arthropoda: Insects >...
AAGGACGGAAATGGATAAGATTGTCAGCTGACAGGTACAGTGTGTGGACCCGCAAGAAGACCACACTTTTCTCTGGCCATTATCTCCGTAACCGTTCAACTTTGGATATAGGTGTTTTGGGTTTTATCGGTATACTTTAACATAAGGAACACCCTCCCGAAGTCTGGCACATTCATCCTGGGGCACCCTGTATATATGTCCGTAGTGTGAATGTATGTGTGTGTGTGTGTGTGTGTGTGTATGTGTGTATCTTTGTGTGTATGTATGTATGTATCCTATCTATGTTTGTGTGAATGTGTGTGTGTCTATGTACGTATGTATGTATGTTTGTGTGTATGTATGTATCCTATCTATGTTTGTGTGTACGTATGCTTCCGATGTATGTATGTCCGTATGTATGTCCGTAGTGTGAATGTGGACGGACACTGTCCGTTGTAAAGACCAACGGCTTAAACGTACGTAGGTCTTCAGGTAACGTGATTATTCCTTTTGTACGATTTTTAACCGAAATTAGCAATAACTGGCCATTGTTAATAAGAATCCAAAATATTAAACTGCAAGAAAATCTGTCTGGTGGGAGCTGTGTCGTTCTAAGCGCACGGACGTTTGGGCGGTAGGCGTCTAGTAGTGGCTGTCTGGAATTGCTTAGCGATAGCGGCTAAAAAGAAAGTACACTGTCTGAGCGTGGGCTTAGACGTTTAAAAATCTTCACAAGGGTCTTAGATTTCAAGGTGCAAATATTTTCATGTTCTCAACAAAACATAAAACAGTATTGGCATTGATACTTTAAAACCTCATGTTTATTTGTGTGCACATTTTGAAATGATAATAGACATATCAAGACAAAAAATCTATAAGTGATAGATAACGGTTTTTCCAAAATACGGGGGTCTTTCCCTTCTGTTCCTCGTGTTTCGTTTTAAAGCCCCGCGCCTTACCTCAGTAGTTCTGAAAATATTGCTTCACAATTCGCTGTAAAATGTACTCATCAAATAACAGTATTTTTGTAAGCAGAACCTTATTAAACTCCCCGTTATTTAAAAGCACACACCGTACATGACAAAGCCGAGGAGCTTTGTAAACACGCAGAAAAACCTAGCATGTGGAGAAATACGATTAATTAAAATTGTTTTAAAACTCTCAGCTTTCAGGTTTATGAAAAATACAGCCGGACAGTATGACGGAGTGGCCAGGAACAGAGGACCAATTTAATTCCATCAAACTTTTTACCATTTGTCTATGTTATGTCTGTGTATACACACTGCATCATGAAGCAGTGTAGGGGAACTTTACTCCTAAATGGTTGTGCCACCAGAGAAGTAACTCAGGACCCCACATACTGAGTGAGTCTCGGGACCAGTAAGGCTGTGGCAGTATGGAGAAAAGTTTTCTACCTCTGACGGCTATCAAACTTCCTCCGCCAGCCCGAAAGCAATCATTTTATAATAATGAACATGATCAAAATTCACAGGTTTATTGTCCAAATCACGAGGCCCAATTTTTATATATCTCGTTATGTACATATATATACATATGTACATATTTAAAAATTATTTAGATTTTATACTTTATATTTTATGCTTTATATCCTATATTTTAACATCATAATAAAACAGTGACTGTAAACAAGCGGCTCGTTAGATTTTACTTTGTTTTGTCTTCTTTTATAAGTTTTTTTTATTGGCATGCCTGATGATGGCGTAAGTACAGGCAGAAATATGTGGCAGACAGGTGACGGCACAACTTGAATTAAAATGTATCTTGTGTTGTGTTCGACTTAATATTTGTGTTAATCACGAGGCATAAATGCCAGACACACACACAGAATCGTCGTATTTGCATCGGTATTAACAACAAGCAGCTTTTTGTGACCAGTTTACGAAACCTGTAGAAGTTTATTGTGGAAACACTTGTCTTGTAGAGTAAAATATGATCTTTCTGACAGAACCGCTACTGGTACGTGAAATTTACCAGTTATAGATAATAGCATTTCCTTAATTAAAAACTGAACATTATTTTGTATATTATTTGCTACTAAGTGAGCGCCGCCACTTCCCAAACATACGGAAATTAGAAATTCTATTTTTCCTGACTCACCATCTTCCACGTGTTCGTTGCATTTACATCATAAAGTCATAAATTTTAGGTGAAAGTTTAAGGAAACCTGCTTCAAAACAGCACATTCCCACACTTTTTTTTTTATCCATGTTCTGCCTGTTGTATGGTGGGGAACTGCTTATTAAATCCACTTTGTTTCATTATTATTGCTTTTCAAGTAAATCTATACAATTTGGTTTCTTTCAAACCTTCTGGAACTGGAACTTTTAAGCTGTTTCTTCTTTATTTTCTTATTCCTGTCTCCGTCACTATTATTAGTTATGTGTCGAATCGCAATCCCATAGATTTTGTTTGTTTAATGTTGATTCTAACCTTCACAGTAATTTCGTCCACTAGATGTACTTCGACGCCTAATACCGTCAGTAGGGATGATGATATATTCAACGGTAGTGTGTTTTGCTTAAACATGTGTTCAACTAATTATGCTAATAATAGGTACTAAAACTTTGTTCTAATTTATTGTTATTTTTTATTGCTTTATTTTCAAGTGGTTATGTTTTGTGATTGGTTATTTCACGTATTTTCGCGTATGTTTCTGTGTTTTTCCTATAATTTGCTTTTGCCTCTTGTGTCGTAACTTTAATAATAAAGAATTTTATTAATAATATTGTTGTTGTTATTAACTAATTTTGTGGAGCCATTCTTGAGGTTGTGGTTAAAATTATCGTAATTATTAAATATTGCTGCTAAGACACATGGTGCAGCTATAGGTCTGCCTATGGATTGTATGGGCCCGAATGTTATACGTTGAGGACAGTATAGGCTTAAAGTTGGAAGAGTGGAGACGTCAGAGAGCAGTTGGAAGATGCAGAATGGCGGGCCATAGACGTGTAGCGAAACTGGGTAAATGGGAATTGTACGTATCAATACAGTGAGAAAAAATGCGAGAAAATGGAGGGAAAATTTATGAAGAATGCCTGAAAACGAAATCCCTAGCTGCTGTTTTAACATAAATCAAAGTGCAGTAGACGTCAGGTGCGTCTGAAACTGCTGGAGGCCAAGAGTTTAGTTCGTGGTATTGGTGGCTGTTATTAATGTTTGCAGGTACAACTGGAGGAGAGTCACAGATTCCAGCAGCCTGGGACTGCCGATATCAAGAGGCGCTGACCACTACGCTACGTACTGTCACGGTAAGTTGAAGCATGTACATTTTAGACACAAGACGTGATGTCAGTAGGTCTCCGTGCATTAAGATGACCTACTCTTTGTCACAGACCGTCCAAAGCCGCGTTCTCGTCAGTGCGTAGATCATGTTTGTCTATCCGTCCATCTATCAGCAAGTGTGTAGCAACTCGAGAATAGCAGCTCACTGATGTTAGTGAAACTGGATACTGGAAAATTTTATGAAACATTTTCCACAGAGTTGGAATTTTATTTAAAGACCACTTTTCACGAAGACATGCATGCATTTTTATGCATGTCATATTTAAATTGCTAATTATTTATCAGAGCGAAAATTACGTGTTCCGAACAAAATTCATACAGCAGAATTGAACGTGCTTTTACCTCCAGTATTTTTTCCACAAGACTTACATTTTTTTAGATAAACGAAAGAGATGCCGCTTGTTTTTTCATTATTTTACATTCTTTTGAACAGTCGATATGATCTGCTGACCGTATCTAACCTACCCATGAAAAAATGAATGTTTCGACAGCAGTCTTCGTATAAATTTCATAGCGTTTATCATGCTTGGAAATGAGGTTAATTTTTTTACTTTTATGTACTGCATTATTACAGTACGATAATATAAATAACCAACTAGATGCAAAAATAATAATTTTATTAATAATTTCAATCAGCTCAACATGTTCCGGGTGATTATTTCGTCCATCCTCAGGAGCACTAGACTGTGTTTACAGCTTGTGGTATAAAGCAGGCAGCATCGTCGGTGCTTTATACCACAAACTGTAAACACAGTCTTGTGCTCCTGAGGATGGGCGAAATTACCGCCCGAAACATGTTGAGCTGATTGGAATTATTAATAAAATTAATATTTTTGCATCTAGTTGGCTGTTTATGTTATTGTATCAGTGATTCACGGTCACACAAACATCAAAATCTAAGAAATCTTACCTATATTTTATATTCTTTTATATATTACGTTACGACAGTGGGAACTTTAAGTTTAATGTCAGCTGTTTAATCATTCAGCACTACTTATGGGCTTTATTATCCATTTCGAATAGACATAACTGACACCGAATAGCTGTGAGTGAATTTGATATTTATTTATCTTAATGCTATAGCTTACCATAATATTGATCATTCAATTTAGTAAAGAGCTACATTTTTATGGGTCTTCTCAAATTGAACAAATTTTATGTCAGAGCACATCACTTCTCTTTCCCCATACTAACTACATTTCCTTTTGTTATGAAAAGCGCGGATGTTTGAATGTCATTCGTAATTCCAGTTGCAGAGCGTGCCTGTTGGTTGTATGATGCAGTAGGCATATGCATATACAGTATTGTTTATTGTATTTGCCAATTATTTTAGCAACTAGCCAAATATAATGACTTGTAACCTGTCTGGCCAGGGTAGAAATTGGGTTGTGTGTCTTAAGTGTGAACATCCCAGGGAATAATTTGAAAAGGCTAACATAGGTTTGTCAAGCGAGGAGGGGCGAGGCAACGAGCGTCGTTCCAAAAATCGTTATCAACTGCCCACTTGCTCACCCGGACCGGTAAGTGAAAGCGGGAACGAGAGATTGTTAGAACAGAATTATTTAAATTTGTATCTTAATGAGCAACCGTGACTTACGCCTTCATCTATTTGAAGTATATCGGTTAATTATGGTAGCTAGTGATCTGTGTTTGTGGGTCGGGATAGCGTAGTCGGTATAGCGACTCGCTACGGTCTGGATCGTCCGGGGATCGAATCCCGGTGGTGATTTCTACCTGCACCCGTCCAGACGGACCGTGGGGCCCATCTATCCTCCTGTAAAACGGGTAGCGGATCTCTTTCCCGAGTGTAAAGTGTCAGGGGTGTGGCGTTGACCACCCACACATATCTAGCGCCGAGGTTAAAAAAGAGTAGAGTTATATCTCTACTCCTCCGCTGGGCCTTCATGGCCTGCTATGGGGTACATTTTACCACTTAGTGATCTATGATGGAACATGATTTTATTAAGTCTAGGCGTACAGTGCTTGAAAAGTCTCAAATATACACTCAAAATTACTTAATGCAATACCACGTCAGATAGAATGGTTATAAATTGTCTCAATTTCGCGTTTGTACTGCGTAGTTCATTTGCATTCTGTACTAGAATGACTCTAAAGCAAGACACGTATACGGTCTATTTGTCTATCGTTATTTCTTTGAAGACGGTGATATTGCAGTCCGTAGAGAGACTAACTACGGACCGGACAGTTCAGGTTTTGAACCCCGGTGGGAAAAATACATTTTATCTTCTCCACATTGACCGGTCCGAGGGGGCATCTAAGTCTCTTGTCTAATGGTTAGCGGGTCTCTTCTCTGCGGGCAAGGTAACCAGGCCTTGCCGTTGAATACCCACCGCCATCTTGGGCTAAGATTAACAATGAGGACAGCTGTACCTTTCCTCCCAGTCTACGTTTGCATAGAATGTTACAGGTAGACCTTTATCTTTTCCGATGGTTCTTTACCTGAGGCGAAGCTGACCATTTACTCCCTTTTGGTGCCGGGAACAGATATTGTAGAACCGTATGTCCAATCTATCATACTTTTTAATGGCGTGTGCTTACTGAAGGACAGAGGAGAGAGAGAGAGAGAGAGAGAGAGATTTGCGTGGCGATATACACAATTAAGTACGTACTTGCAGAACTTCCTGCTAACATCCGTCAAATTTTTCCAAAATATCTTTGGCCACACACAAATTCAGAACACACGTTAAGACATGCTGACTTTGTTACTGTCTCAGAATCTCTCATGGTCACCTAGTATTGCTGGTGACTGTATGTTGTGGCGATAGAAGTGCCATGACGTCCAGTGTAAATTTCAGCGTTAAAGATTTCTAGCGGTAGTCAACGTGTATTTCGCTAGTAATGTAGACAGGCCTGTTAATCCACCACTCTCATTTATATTTCAAAACGTTCCGAAAACAGCGTTTTCATTGTCATTGGAAAGGGACAGAAGGATCCTCGTCTGGTGAGTCATTTGTGGGAGATGTTCTCTGCTGCTGCTCCAATGTTCTGGACTATACAATCATATAATCAAACCCTGCACCTTTCATTTAATGTCAGGTTTTTTATTCCTAGTTAGTTGGTTTTACTTTGTCATTATTTTCATTTTGTTGAATCGAGATTATTTTTGTCATGCGTTTATGTAATTATTTGATGCGATTGAAACAGTAATAGACTGATCATTCTTTCCCTTTTACACCTGAAAATGAAAGCAGACCCAGTTTTAGAATCGCTGTGAGATGAAAATAAAAGAAGAACTTGGACAATGTCCACACGCTGATCTAGCGTATTACAATGTAAAATGTCTCAGGTAGAATTAATATAACGCTTTAAAAAAATTAATTTGAGAATTTACACCACTCTTGCCCTTGGTATACACTGTATGTGCTTGGAAACCACTTTTTATTTAATCTATAGTTCTCTCCTCCATTCTTCAGGCAAGCCATGCGATACTGATTACTGCTGTTACTCTAATTATTTGCCAGTTTTTAGGCGCGTTCGCGTAGTCGCAAAAAGGGTCTATTAGCTTCGCATTTCTATCTGTCCTTTGGCCTGTACGTCTGTCCGCATGTATCAGCGCGTCTCCCACTGCACAGATTTACCTGAAACTTTATATTGGGGACTTTTATAAAAATCTGTTGAGAAGCTCCAAATTAGGTTAAAATCTGTCCAAAAATACCGGACACTGCACTTCACATAACGACATCAGTAGGTACTATTGTCGCCGACGATATTAAGTCGCCATAAAAACGCTCTTTTCGAGTGAATGGTGTCAGGCTGTTATACGATGGCCGAGGAAGTATAAACATTATGCGAACGCGCCACAATGTCACGTTACACGCACGTGGCCTATTTTGTTTAATCATTTTAATGTCTGCTTACTTGTTTAAGCTGTGGTTTTCAATAAGGTATTTATTTTTTATCTGAAGAACTAGCAAGGATGGTGTTGGATTACGGAGTGAGACAAGAAGAAAGAATGCCTGAGATTGATATTAGAACCTCAGTAAGGGCAGCCGAACGTGTCTTGGGTTTGTGTACCAGCTAGTTTCTGTTATATCTCGCATTAGTCAATATTTTTTCGATGCTCTACCCGTAACAAGTTATGTAAAGATAGCAAATCATTAACAGAGGGATTGACAGGGATTACTGTAGAGTAACTGAAAAAGGGAAATACGACGACCCTCCAAAAGCTCCTTGGTGTTCTCGACAGTTCAGAACCAAGTGCAATGGATGTGACTTTCCATTGACCTCAAGTCCAGCGGATTGAAATAACCGACTGGCTGACTGAGGACTGGCTTGCTGGCTGGCTGCTGACAGACTAACTAACTAAATAACCATTTAACTAACTAATACAATGACTAACCCCATGGAGCAGAGTCCTTTCTGATAAGCTAACAGGTCCTCAGCTTGTCCAGAAATTCCCCGAAATTTACGGAACCCGAAATTTCATTATCGCTTTTATAACAGCCCGCCATCTGTCCGTATCCTGAGCCAGATGAATCTAGTCCATGCCTCCATTCCACTTCTTGAAGATCCATTTTAATATTATGCTTTCATCTAATTCTAAGTCTAGCGGATTAAAATAGATTTTATCAAACAAGTTGAAACTATAAGCTCCGAGACATTGATATTCATAATGGCATACGGCACGGTTCCTTGATTGAGTTTACAGAAATGAAAGGACTGCAGTTCTTACTTCTTCGCCTTGCAGTCCTGTATGGCTTTCAAAGCCAGGTCGAAAAATCAGAAAGTCTAATGCAGTGTTTTAATTGGGTCGGCGGCGACAGTCATAGAGTTACGCTGTCTACTTAAGTACAACTAAGGCGAACTCGTCAATATATTCGATTTTCTCTTATGACTTGGTTTGCGTCGTTTGCTTCAGGCACGTGCCATGGCTTGGGCACATCTTTGTCGGCGTCTTACTATGGGGGCTTGGACTCTATCTCAGGCCAGTCCGCATGGAATTTCTGTTGGAGAAAGTGGCAATGCGGCAGGTTTCCTTCTTAGTACTGCGGGTTTTCCCTGTTAGTACTATAGTATCAGTCCTCTACATATTTCCTTCATCCACCACCGACGATACATAATGTCAGCAACAGACAAGGTCGTTAAATAAAACGCTTCGCCTAATTCAGTAAGGTACTGCAGTGCACTGTAGAGCAGTAACATACTTATGATTGCCTGGCAAGCTGGTGACAGGTAATATGTGTCCTGTAGGCTACACTACCTTCCCCAGAAAAAAATTTCCATGGACAATTTCGAAGTGGAATACTCGTATATGTTCTGTGACTGTCTAATTTATAAGACTTGGACACCAAACTTTTTAAGCACTAAAAATTGCGCACAGAGATTCTTGTTAATTTTATTTTTGAGTCGACGCCCTCATTTTTTCCTTCAAGGTTTGTAAAATACTTTTTTATGCATTCGTACAGTATTAAACCAAATAGAACGATACATCTTTTGTTGCAAGTCCATATTAAACGAATATGCCATGATATTGTTTTCCGCCTGCAGTGTGAGTTTAGATACACTAAAATTATCATCAGAGCGAGCTCACAATAATGCAAGCAGTTTCAATTAACTTTGCAGCGCTGCGTATAAACTGGATTATATCTGTTTACAAAAGAATTCCACATACTTTGATTTCGGCATTTTTCAGACTTTGGAGGCGTTTTTGATTTTTAGTAACCAGCCAACAAACTGATTTTTGATTGGATTTTTTTCATTTTAGACGGCTTTGCACCAGTTCAACCAATGATAATGCCAACCAGCTAGTGACAAAAGGCACTGTACACTCAAAGTCCGCTGAACGCGGGAAATTTGTTAAGGGAAGGGACAGCATTAAATGAAGTCTCTCTCTTCCATTGTGTCTAGGCCTCTGTAGATGTAAGGCTAATAGCGGCAGCGATTATCTGCGATTTTTTCCATCACAATTTGTGTGTGTGTGTGTTTGTGTATTTAGATCTCACATATAAACACATTACAAAGTAGTCACTTTTCTTATCAAGAAATTTTGCCAAGAACTTACAGGCGTTTCTTACGCAACTCTTCGACGTACAAGCTGACGCTATCAGAAACTGTAAATAAATAATAGTAAAATTGAGTATTTTGAGGCACAAGGTGTCTTTTATTAAAAGCAGGAAAATGAAAAGAGCTTCCTTTGATTGTTTTTCTCAATTTTATTGCTTGATTACGTCTTTTGGTAAATTTATTCTTTCCTCATGTTAGAACACTTTTTTTAAGGTAGCTATAAATAACAGTAAAATTAAATGATGTGGTGTGATATCAGGGAAGGAATTCGATATCTGTGGATTCACCTTATCCATATATGACAAACTTTGTTGGTAGCACGGCATTATGTTCTCGTTTCTTCTAATTGTACTGAACACAGGATCTCCACCGCGAAATTTGAGGTTCTGGCAGTTTTGTTGATGAAGATTAGAGTTTTATGGAGTGTGGCGCCTCTCTGTTGGTAAATGTTTCTGCCATTCTGCAGTAATTTATTTCAAAACGTCAGTAAATGCGTTCCTCCATAGATCATCATAGATCATCCATCGAACACACAGTACTAAAAGAAGAACGACTCGCGCAATACGCCGTGTTCCGCCTCCGCCACTGGAAATATGTCAGAAGGAAAGCGTCAGTTCTGCGTGAGGTGAAAGACGTGAACTTTCGAATTCAGCACAAGAAAAATGTGGGTGAGTTATATAAATATTGCAGTTTTTAGAACTCTGAGATTTGCCTTTATTTCGGTATCGTTTTTTTTTAAATGTGTCAGTAACCATACACTTTCGTGAAAGAGCCTATGTAAGAAGTGTTGTCCTTTCATTCCGTATAACACGTTTTATTAGCACAATTCAAAACAATTGATGGAATTTTATGGAATTTCTTAGCACGTCATGGCAGTGTAGATTAAAATATTTTTGTGCTTTATAATTGTGACTGACAGTACATCTGTTTGTTTATATACAACTTATGTTTAAAAAACTTATTTAAATTGGTTAAAATTTAATGAAACAAACACACAGAATGAGAAGTGGTTCAAAAACCAGTTAATCGGTGAGAAAAGTGAGCAGGAAAATACGTTGTAAATGTCTGTGTTACTTACTGAATTTACAAAAATTTTCTAAATCAGATCCTCTCAAGTCATTGCACAATCTACAAAACCGTGTTAAGGTTTGGCTGGCGTCAGTAAGTCTTCCTGACCTACGCAACACACGATTAAACTTCGGTTCAATGAACTTGCACCATATGAATAATGTATAAACATTTAATGATTATCAGGTTTGCGAAAGCGTCTCTGTAATATTAACATTAACTTCTTCGACTACACAATGTCCTTTTCGAATTGTTAGCATGCATTCTTATTAGGAGATCTCGGGTTCGAATTTGTATCTGGAAGCTTACTAGCATGCCTGAGTTCTATCGTGATTTTTAACGACGCCCTTTTCCTCCAAATGCGCTAATAATAGCTTGCAACAGCCTGCGAATACTTCTTTATTTCTACTAAACAATTCGTCATTCACAAATTACCATTTAATTTCGTGGTGCCTGAATTATGCGGTTGAAAAATGTCGCTCAATAAAGCTGTACAATCCAGACACCATAAATTAGAGATGTAAGGGCAGGGCCATATTGACAAAATCTTGCAGGCCTCCTTCCTTACGAACCAAATGTAAGATACTGGAAAATTATGGATTAGAAAATATTAGCATTTAACTAAATTGAGCATAATTTGCATATGATATACTCCTTGACAGACTACACAGAATTTACAGAGGTTTTCTTTTCTTTCTCGACACCTTAAGGCTTTATGGTCCGAAAGAAAATATAATTCCCTTTACGCCCATGAAAGTTATGGCCTTTCCTATGCCAATTTTCATGAAACTTTTAAATGTTCAACAGCACTGTGTTCCAATATAGTGTACAGAATTTCATCTAAACTGGACAAAAATGTAGAAAGTACGGACAAAAAATTATTTAGGCCCTCGCGAGTGAAGTACTGTTTTTGGTGAGCCGATTTTCGCTCAGATCGCAGCCACTTCTTGTTAAATTTTTGTGGACATTTTCAGTGTACGTATTTTTTTTAAAAAAAGTCTACGACTCATCAAGACATTGCATGCAGATTTCTTAACCTCCAATTGCATTTTAGTCCGACGAAGATTTAAAAATAATGTAAAAATTTGTCTTACTCTCCGAAGTAAAGTATTATTTATTGTACCGAATTTTACGAAATTCATAAAAACTGGACGACGTGACGCTGAGATCCTCTATACCACATATCAGCTCAGTCAGTCAAGAGATGTGGAAATTACAAGTAGAAATTTATTTACGCCCTTCGTACGTCTGAAGTATGAATCTCATTCCGCCTGTTTTTACGAAATTCACTCTTGCTTGACAAAAACTTCAAAATACTCCTGCACCGAATTTCATGAAAATCCGACAAACGTCTTGGTCGCTGATATGGCTTCAAGGACGGTAGCCGTCTCCACATACGGCGTCCTTCCCTGATGAAGAGGATAGAGATGGTTCTAGATACGTCGTCTGTCTCGCCATTCAACCACCTGACGCGGCTGCTAACCGGAGAATATTTTATTGAATTTTGTCGCCGTGAAAGCTGTAAATTATATATATTTATATATATTTTTTTCACTTCGTAAAGAACTTCTTAGAAATCTTCAAGTTGCAAGCATCATTTGAAAATATGTCTTAGAGCGACAGATCTGCTACCCTAAACTCTTGCTGAATTCATGCTAAAGTGAGAAAATTCACATAAGCCTGACTGTGAAGTTGCAGCTGTAAAGAATATGAAACACGCGAGGTTGGAGGGTTTTACACCCGCTGTTGCTAGTAACTCAAGTTTGTTGTGACATGACGCCATGCCAACTGTTAAATACTTACGGACGTTTCGAAGGATCAAGCACTCCGACAGATTCTCTAAATGCTTGGTACCGAACACAAAGGCAATAAGACAGTAACTATTTACGAGTCGATTTGACGTCACATTTCAGATAAGTTAGTATGTTTTTTGGTGTGAGTCGTTTTTATGGCCTAATAAAACACAGATTCATTCGAACATCAACAGCCACTTGTGTGTACTTGTATTTTATGTTCTTATAAAACTGAAGATTTATTCGAACATCAACACACACACACACACACACACACACATATATATATATATATATACACATACATACATACACACACGTTTTATGGATGAATAAAGTTCGTACTCTGACATCAACAACCACGTCCAAACACCTCGCCACAAGAAAGCGGGACTTTTGAATGTGCAAAGGAAGAGACACCCCCATATAAAACTTGCTGTTGTTTGAAAATTAATAAAACAAAACGAACACAATTCAAGTCGGACATAAATGCAGTGCGTGACCTTGTTCAGCCACAACATAAGGAAAATGACAGGAATAAAACAATACATAAAACTCAAATGACAAATTTATTGAAAATTATACGGGCCTGTAAAAAAGAGAGAACATCATAAAAAATATTTTTGGTGCATACTTCGCAGAGCTATGGTCATACAAATCGAAATATAACGAGAATTTAATATATTTCATTAAGCATAAGAGAAGAGTAACGACGTATGTTTAACACAACCTAAATTGGTGCCGTAAGAATCGGAAAGCAAATCAGAATGAGAAGTACAGATTTATGAAAAAATGGGATTGAATACAAATGGGATTTCGTTACAGCATTCGATATACCAGGAACTAGGATAGCGAAACGTCTGTAGGCCTGAAAATGCTGTGTGCCCCCAACACTTGTTTTTGAACCCCTTACAGAGCAATCCCTCCCGAAACGCGCGGTTTACGTTCCTGAATAAAAAGCGCTGTTGGAAAGACTAAGGCTTTATGCAGAATTTTGTATTAAGGATAACGCAGTAACTGTTAACTGTTAACACTGAGTAAAGTCTGCTCCTTTGTTAAACACGAAAAAATACGATCTTGGTGCAGTATGTACCGTGCATTTTGTAGATTTTATTATATTTGTCCAAAAAATGCACAATCGTGCCTTTGTTGGACAAAGATAATAAAACAAAATTAAAAAAAAAAACAAAAATTACAGTTAGGGATGAAAGAATAAAAGCAATAAGAACTGCTTAAATAAAGAATATGGGGTCAAAGCCGTAAAAATTTCGTGCCGGTAAACCTTGTCACCAAAGTGTCAAAACGGTGCCTCGTGGCTTTCCAAACATACGAGTGTATCTCAAAATGAGTTTAAATTTGACCAACGCCTTTGCACTTATTTTGCAAGGTTAGGTTGGTAGTTACCAGCCGGACGAAGAAATTCTCACGGCTGTAGGAAAAGCTAAAGAAGTAAGTGCAGATGTCTTTGGTTAGAATTGTCATATTACTTAATGGCTGAGGACGTGAAATTTCCTTGTCTCATTTGTTAGATTTCTGGTTATTGGGATTAACACTCCTTATTATAAAGTAAGTTTTATATAATTTGTGACAGAAGAAAAATGAAAATCAGGATAGAGGGAAATGCGGTGAGAAAACTTGCCTAATCAAGGTCTGTGATAGTAAGCCTTAGGTTACATGAATGGGGTTGCAACAGAGGCACTTCATATATTAACTCAAAGTTCAACAGCACCTCCTATAAAGGAGGAGGTCAAAGATATTTTTGTATGCAAGGAAACAGCAGAAAATAAACAATCATTCAGGCGAGGCTGTGTTAAAAGACGAGCCAAATTTCTCGAAATTTTGGTTGTAAAAGGTCTGCTGCCAAGTGGCAGATTGTTCATATGGGAAAAAAACTCACGTTTATGTTTAGTAGTAAAAACTCCAGAGATTTTAATTGTAATTTTAAGAAAAACTATGTGACTGCACTGGAGGTAAAAGCAGCAAGTGAACGTCAAGAGTTTTTATTAGCAAAATGTGACACTGCTTGAAGTTTCCGTCTGTTTGATCCACCTGATAATGGACGTTGGACTTCTGTTAGAAATGGCCTTGGGGCAAAGGTTCAGTATGTCAATATCTACTCAGAATTCAATCTAAGCTCAAGCCTCACCGATGACGACATTTTCCTTATAAAACCGTCTGGTTTATTGGCGTTTATTTCTAATTCCTTCTTCCGCATTTTTATTTATTTGTGTATGCGTTCTTCACTCACTTTCATTATTTATGTATTTCATTATTTCTTATGAAAATACGCCAGAAGAACAAAAATATGCAAACTTGTTGCCTTCTCTTTGATAAGGAAGTTTTCAATGCCTCTTCGAACACGCCAGACAGATTAAAACAATGCTTCGTTGCCTGCACACAATACAGACAGCTGTCGTCTATCGTTCACTTGGATCACCAGCAGGAGAATAACACGTGTTTTGGGTATCATATAGGCTTCTTAGAAGCGTAAGAATGAAACTTGTTCCACGTAACGACAATTTATTTAAATTTATGGATCCCTTTGTGCTAATTTCTTCAAATTCTCTGTACCTTCAACCATTAGTTGTTTGTAAACTTTTCATATATGTTCTGTATACACACAAACGCTTAGTTTCTGGTACGATAATTTAAGACGAAATCGGCTGAAATTTTATTGACGTTTCTACTTCACTATTCTTAATGATCAATAATGTACGCTGGAATATATTATGTAATCTAATTTAAATTTATTGGCTCAATATCTGGCGTAACGCAGTAGAATTAAACTTATTAATAAAATTTCCATTCAGTGCAAGCGATCTCCTGGTGCAATTATCGGACCTACAAACAGCGTTTACTCCGAATAATAAGAGAGTAAACCTATGCTACCCTTTGCTTTTAATCTTTTCAGAATTATAACGGTCTGCCACTTACTGCATGAATCAATTTTACACCGGGCCCACTCACCAGTAAACATACACAATGAACATATTTCCAGGAATTAAATTTGCGTTGCGTACTAAACAAAAAAAAATTTATTATATGCTTCATAGTTACAGAAAATGATAGATGTTAATTTAACTAATGCAAGAAATGGAATTCTTGTCCCCCCTCTTTTATTCGAAACAATGGCGCTCTCTAAATAACCGATTTTCTCCTACATTTCATATCATTCTAAGCTCGAAGATTACTTTGTAAACCGAAACGCATTACGCGTTTGATTTAATACTTGTGCTTCAGGATAGCGTCGTCGGCATAGTGACGCGCTACGGCGTGGACGGTCCGGAGATCGAAACCCCGTGTGGGCGAGATTTTCATTACCCGTCCGGACCGGCTCCAGATCCAATGCAGCTTCCTATGTAATGGGTACCCGGCATGACGTCAACCACGCACCCCGATCTAACACCGAGGTTAAAGAAAGAGTAGAGCTATACTTCTGCCCTCCATATAGGTTTACATGGTATGTTCTAGGGTGAAATTTACCTTTGCGTTTATAGTTTAATACTGAACATTTTATGCTTCTATCGACGTCCTATATCTTTGATTTATTCGAATAAGTAATTTCTAAGTTATGTCAAGGAAGGTTTCAAGGATAAGGCAGCAAGTGTATTAATGCAGACAAAGTGCTGTACACTGTGTCTTTTGGTAAAAATTATATATACCAGCCTGCTTGAATCTTAGGTAATATTTGACTGTTCAGGAGTAAAGCAAGATTTCTCGTGCATCGTGGTGAGGAATCACTCTTCAATATTTAATCGGAGTCCTTTGAATAATTATGGTAGCTAAAGATGGCGGAGAGATACAAGTTTTCCATTATGCGTTTAAGTAATGTACTTCTAAGATATAATTCTTAAAATTATTAGAGATCCTGACACATTGACATAAACGGGGTCGGAACTGAGGAGCGCATCAGACACTGAAGCTAGTTTCAAAGAGAAAGCCGTTGTTACTAAAATGTCATATTTGTTGGGTCTGTCATGTGAATTCGCTTGTTCTTCGTGAGTCTCGACGGCATTCTGGGTAACAATTCTACGCGCACAGTGTCCTGCAGCACCTGGTGTATCTTCTAACTTGTCACGCATCCTTCTTATTCAAAGCATGTGCCAAACCCGAACAAACTCTGATGTGCAAAATGACGCTGTAAAGCTAAATGTGATATTTAATTAGTGAAGTCTAAAAATCCTCCATGTAAGTTTTAACATTAAGTAACCAGTTACATAAAATCGTCCTTGATGTATGAACAAATTTCTCTTTATTTCTGGCCGCGTGGATCTGACAGCATAGTGACAAGGATATGGCTTGACAATCGAAGTATCGGGGATTGGTTCCATTCAAACAGTGGAAGAAACCCCACCGAAAATTCGAAGGAAATTCTTCTGTTTGTGAAATTGTCGAGGTAACGGGGATCACTTCCAATCAAATACTGGAAGAAATTCGACCAAAAAAGTGACGTAAATTCTTCTGTTGGTGAAAGTATATACCTGTCGAGGTATCGGGTGTCAGTCCCGGTCAAATAGTGGAAGAAATTCCACCAAAAATTTGACGTAAATTCTTCTGTTAGTGAAAGAGTCGAGGTAACGGGGGTCATTCCGGTCAAATAGTGGAAGAAACCCCAGCGAGAATTTGACGGAAACTCTTCTGTTGGTGAAAGTATATAACTGTCGAGGCGTTCTGACGACTTAATGACGTTCTTCATAGAGTAAATGCCTCTTAGAGCCGAAAGTATGTGCATGTCAGGTCGTCTGACGAGCATTACCTTGTGTCATTAGCTGAGAATAATTAAGCCCCTTGTGAGTAAATGACATAGACACTGAGCCATTCACAGACCTCTTATTTCTTATATCCATACAGATACATTTATGACAAGATGAACTTGAACTGCGATCAGGTATCTTCTCAGACCATTTAAATACAGATGTAGACGAATGAAAAAAATCGGCATGGAGAAAATCAACAACATAAACTATTTTAAGCTACACTGAAAAATGTCATACTTAAGCTGTACAACAATTCAACGTATTCAGAGAAACGATGTCCTTGACATTTTCTGCGACTTCACAAAGAAAAATGGCAGAATAAGTCTTGTTACCTTTGATACGTCTGCCTGCATATAGCAACTCCAGAACTACGGAAGGTTTTTTGTATGAAATTTGATATTGAATTTTATTAACGTTTGTCTACGGGTTCCAAATTTAAAGTCGGACAAAAATAGCAAATATTGTATAAACACCTAAGTTCTTTTCTAAGCGCATCTCGAGTATAAATCGCTAAATACTGAAACGAATTTTCTTCAAGTCGAAGCTTTAGAGAAATACGGAGCACGCATTTCTGGGTCATTGCAATTTTCTCGCAAGTCATTGGGGTAATAAAAAAAAGGATGCGAACGAAGCAGTGCTGTAACAATTTTCAAGCATCTGCAGCCCTCAAAGCTATCTTCGAAAGCTGATTTGCCCGAAAGGAAACCTGTATATTTGATCACGTATTCTTGAAAATTAAAACGGTACATATTTAATGTTCGTGATTTGAATGATTTGTACAAAATTTGAGGAAATGAATTTATTAAATTCCTTCAGGCACTCTCGAAGTATGTAACACATGCAGGAAACCATAGACAGGTCGTGGCTTATCTGGTTTTTTTTTAATAGGATCTCTTGGTTTGAAACATAGTCGTCGTCTGTGTATTTTCACTCAACGAAATCACGTATACGGACATAATGGTCAGTTAAAAATATCTCCAAAACGTCAAAGTAGAATTCTCCACGTAGAGGAGCCTTTAATTTTAGAAAACTCAGGTTAGAGGAAATTATGATACATGCGGAAACTAGAATCAACATTCCCACCTCTATTGCATCTTAAGAGAACTAGTAGTGAACCCGTAAACTCCATTGCACTAGGTGGGAATAGACCCAGTGATATGCCTCTCGATATAGGTTGGAGTGAAAACCAACGTAGTTCGCTTTTGTATTTCCCATTTAAATGTCTTTCTGATTTCACTAAAGTTAATTTACAGTCTGCCAACAATTCTTTTTCTCGAATGAATCACACACTTATCTCTGAGTACCACTTTGCTTGAGTTTCTGCTGCAGATTTCCAAACACTGTCGACATGTGGCAGACGAATAAAGCGTCGCAGATATTCTGAAGAGTGCTGCCAGGCACAGTGCAGGACAGTGCGGTCTGCCGCTGCGTGTTGGTAAAGCTTTCGACATATGTTTAACTCTTCCGATGCGTGGATTATACGACGCGTGTGATATGTTTGGGAAAGGAAAACATTTTTCACGATTGAAGACAGCTGCAAAATTGGAATACTCTAATTGGTCTAAACCAGTCCGGGAAAACTTCCAACATGCCTGTCAGAATATACAAGAATAGTTTCAGAAGGTTATTAACCTGTTAAGGACTATGCAGATTTCGGGAGCAAAAATTCCGTATAATTCGAGTGTCTGTACAATGATTGCACACAGTTCACCTTTTTATTGGCTGCCAGTGCCCTTACAAAATCGCAACGAACGTGTTGTTTCATAAGCATAAATGCAGAGAATATTGTAAAAGGACAAACGGAAATAAAAGGAGAATTTCTTGAAGGAATCAGTATGCATTGCTGCACACCTGTTATTAAAATGGCTGTCATGTTCTTGATGAAGAGTAATACAAAATTGGTTCCAATTATTTACTGACCGACCGAGTAAAGGTAGAGAAAAAAGGTATATTTTCCCCTGTCTTTATTTCAGTATCATGCTGTGAAGACTATGGACAATTAAAGTACATTCTCCCATTCTTGTTCACGGCATTAAGTGGACATGATGTGCAAGGTTCACCTTCCGGTTGTCTGGACCATTAGACAGGAAAATGGATGGCTTGTAAAACGACACTAAAATGGGAGCGCAGAGAAAAAGCACAGCTTCTGACAGGAATTGAACCCATGACACCTGACCCTTGTCCAGTCACTATTGAGTGTATGGCAGAATACGGAGAAGGTTAAAAAATTAAATAATTTTTTGACATTTTTTAAACACTTGATTATGCAAGAATTACTTTCAGTTATATATGAATATACAATCTCTGATAATCTGTGCATGGGATGGCAATGTGTAACTTCATTTCATACATCAGAGATGCAATTGTTAAAATAATATACAGGTGTGAGTGTAACGGCTGCTGTGTTAATTAGATCTACGTGTTATGCCGTGCTATTTCTTTTAATATAACAGGCTAATTGGCTACTTGGGCAAACCGTCCTCTATTTTATAACTGTATTTTAGAGAAGGAGGTAAATTGGTAGGAACATTTCTTGTAGTGTAAAGGCTTAACAAAAACAGAAAAATGTTATTTAACTGACGACCAAGTGTGCATGTGTATCTACAATGGTAAGTAGGAGAAAATCACATATAAAATTGTACTTAGGCGAAAAATTCTGGTAAAATAAAAAGGGGTGCTCTAAAGTCATGTGGAGAAACTAAAATTAACAACTTTTCGAAAATAATAAAGGCATTAATGCTGCATCTGAATCGAAAATGTTAGTGTGAATTTCGACGGGCTAGACCACCTGCTGATAAGGTATTCTGCATTCATCAATTACTGGAGAGGAAAGTGGAATATTGTGGATTTCACACGTTATTTGTAGACCTAAAATAGCTGCAGCCTACAAACTTCCACTTAATTATATAAACCTATTAAACAAGTTGGAACAATTAAATGTGTTGTATTCAACGACACTGTCAGGTGCTAGGATTATTCAGCTTCAGTGGTAGATGTGAATAAAATGTGAATATGGAACCATTATGATATTGAGAAGAAGAAGTACTTGGATAAACACATGCGCCAATTGAACTTTGATCACCACAAATCCCATATGGATTGGGCTGGAATCGAACCCTCACCTTCCACCCTACCGCGATAGCAGGTGCCACGTGCAGAGTGAAAAAACCGCCACTGCTGCAGCTTTTATTTTGTCGGAAAGTGGAAATGTTTTCGGTAAGGAAAGAATTCTGCATTTATTTTTATGACTGTGCTAGAACATTGCCGATTTGCTAGTTGGACGTTGCTGCAGCTCTTTCACTTAGTATGGTTCACACGTCTCGAAGATTCCTGCTTTTTACGATATCCTCTTGAAATTTTATCAAATGTAAAATAATTTTTTACCCTTTCCTATATCTACGTAATGTAATGTTAGCGCATTTTTCGAAGGTAATGTGTCTCACCACAACATCCACAGAAGGGACTAAGGGTCAGTCCGTCGTTTGGTAGACAATAAAAACAAAAATAGAACAGAGGGAGCAGAATTCATTAACCGATAGCAATTTATGTGACGTGATAATCGCTTCCAGTCAAAGAGACATGTCAATGAAAGGAAAGATAAATATGATGTTGGCATGAGGCTGTACTGCCGTTGTTCATTATGAAGGTATAGCCTTGCAGACCCTGAAGCTTGCTCGTTTCACACCATTGTGTGTTTCGCGAGATTAGAACTGGATTCTCAGACATGCGATCTGCTCAAATGGATTAAGCCTGCCCCAAATTCACGTTCCACCGAGGTTCTGTGAAGGAGCAGATGCTTTCATAAACTTGAAAATAATATAAAATTTTCATATGCATGCTCAACTTTCGCTACCATAAAATCTTTTCAGTCTGTGCTGATCTGCAAGCACTACTCACAATCTTGCTTTCTCCTCTCATAATCTGTCATGGCATTTTGGTTTTGCGTGTCCTGCTGGTCGGAATATAGTAGTCGATATAGCGATTAGCTACGGGCTCGACGGTCTGGGCTTTGAATCTCAGCAATGGGGTTTCTCCTGTCCAAAACCTCCCAGAGCGCCTCCGCAACCCCCCCCCCCC
>Ga0136643_10003577_pt1 | contig 20991 bp, 18 predicted proteins | sample TergutLab28metaG_FD_96883 | JGI IMG/M metagenome (GOLD analysis project Ga0136643, IMG submission 96883) | Labiotermes labralis P1 segment gut microbial communities from Petit-Saut dam, French Guiana - Lab288 P1 (version 3) (version 3) | ecosystem: Host-associated > Arthropoda: Insects >...
CTGTAGGTGGCTGTATAATACAATTTTGACCTCCTGATGATGAGCACATAGTGCTCGAAACATGTAGAGACATATAATAAACTTATTATAAAACAAGATTTTGTGCATTAAGTTGGTTAATTATAAAATTCTACTGAGATTCACGGTCAGTAAAACATCAAAAAAACATTTACCTTCAAAGCACCACATGAAACTATAACAGATTCACACAAACTAAAGAAATAGAAAGAAAACTTATTCTCTCCTCTTACAATTTTGACGGCCTTGCCATAACTCAGGCAGTTCTTCGCTGGTCTTTTAACGCCGAAGCCGTGCCCATTCTTAAGCCGACATATGGAGAATTTGCGATAAACAACGTGGCAATGGGAAAGATTTTTCCATGAATACTTCGCTGTTTCTTTCTCATTGTAATTCCACCAATGTCCCACACTCCCGTATTTCTTTCATATCTTGACGCTACATAATCCGAGCAATCGAGAACTTCGTCAAATAAACACTTCTCTCTTGCTGTCTCTCTCTCTCTCTCTCGAAATTTTTAATACTTATATGTTCTTATCCTTAAATGGAGGGAATTTTTATTCAAAATATTATTTGAAATCTTTATAAAAACAGAATCAAATATGTAAATTACTTGGAAAATTTAAAATTGGATCCAACTTACAGATGTTAATGTGAACAAATTTGAAGTTCGACAACTTGTAGTCTGTCGTCTGTCGAATCAACTTCATCTCAGATTTCCAGAAGTGTCTGCCTGCTAACCAAATTATTTCAGATAAGCAAACTGGTAAACGCGCTATATGAAATAAATGGCTGGAAACAGCTGCTGCCAAACTCAGGGTGAAGGTAAATTAATCTTCACAACTATAGGCTAAGTTATGGCTCCCGATACATAAATGTCAAAGGTAATTATGATTAATCGATAAAAGGGGAAGATGCGGGTGACAAGCACTTTATGTACCAATTATAACACAAACACCACCAAGTGTAATGTTGCCTGCAGTAAGATGTGCTCTGGAACTTAATCAAATTTTATACGTATTAAGTTTCAAGTCATTCACTTACCACTGAAATAGCAACTAGGCTACTACTAAATTCTTTACGGGTAAACAAGTAAGGAAGAGTGTACCCTTGTACAGGCAATGAGGCTCTGTACAGGCCGTACGGTCCATAGGGGGAGTGGAGGGAGAACTCTGCTCTTTCTTGAACACGGCACTAGAAGGTGGTTAGGGGTTAGCGTCACGCCCCAGCCGCTTCTTACTCCCGGGAAAGACCCGGTTCCCATTGCACAGGAGGCGGGGTGTGCCCCAGGGCCGGTCTGGACAAGTGCGGAAAATCTCGCCCCCACCGGGATTCGATCCCCGGACCGTCCAGCCAGTAGCCAGTCGTTATACCGACTGAGCTACCTGGCCCACGTTTACGGGTAAGTCTCTTGAAATAATGGAAAATATGTTCACGGTTCTGATTATTCTTGGGACAAAATCAGAATAAAATGTCAAAGGAGAGTCCGTTAAATTTCAAATGGGTCTGTTAAAAAAATAAACATTAATAAACTTCTCCTATGAGTGGGATAGTGGTTGGTTACGCAGTACATGTGTCAATTCGTGGCCTAAACAGACAACATCAGAGCATCATCCTGTCTTAATTCATCCCAGAACATCATCATATGTTATTAAATTGCTGAAGGAACGCCACGTGATATTGATACATCTCTCTGCTAATGCAGCGGCGTCCAATCATCGACTTATTCAGAGTGCTCGTAATTCCAGCCTGGAATATTTATTGCCATATTATGTTCACAAAAGCCAGATAAACCCAATTCTCTTTCTCAAACATTATTATCGTATATCACTTGAATAATCACCAAAAAATTTCACAACATACATTTATCCACATATGGTTGATTACTCCAACGTGTTTCGGCTACTATTTATAGCTATTCTGTGGAAGTACTGATACACAAAGTATTGAAAATGTGTTGGAGTGGTCTCCCATATGTGGATAAATGAAATTTTGTTGTGAAATTTCTTGGTAATCACTTCATTTATACAGGTCTGTATCTACAATACAGAAGACATATTTTATCAAGGTAAGTACGATCCTAGCATTACCACCCATCTACGTATAATGCTCCCCAGCCGTCTCTTCCTTTCAAGTTATCTCACCAAAACTTTGTACGTAGATACTTGCGTTTGTCATCCGTTAAAATACAGGGAAACAATAATTTGATTTGCACTTTTGTGTGGTCTAAGACTTAGTTTTTCTCGATGATGGAAGTAAAAAGACAGAAAGTACTCGATGACAGGAGGTGAGGAGAATATCTGGAGGTGACACGAAGAGGCAGGAGGATAGTTTAATTTGCAAAATGTTCAGTTTCACGGTCTGTACTCCTCGTCTAATATTATCGGGGTAGTCAAAATAAGGTGGACGAAATCGGTGGAGCATGTGACACACGTGGGAAGGAAAATGGAAGACTTCGGGGTAGAAGAAGGCTAATGTTGAAATGGATATTAAAGAAACAGAATGGGTGTCTATTGGACTGATCTCTCTCTCAGCATAAGGGCAAATCGCGAGATCTTCTGAACACAGCAATGAACCCTCGGGTTTCACAAAATTCGGAGAGATCTTCAACTCTTAGAGACATTATTAGTGTGCGAAAGACGAATTTGTTATATTGAGAAAACTCGTCAGTTATGCCATTTTCATATGTCCCTAAGCCATCTATATTTCCTACCATTTCTCATCTTCTCAAATTCGATCAACTTTATCATAATTGATGACAAGAAAAATTATACAATTTCGCAATAAAACGGAACCTTAATAACGAAGAATATGACAAGAATAAGAAGGAAGGGGAAATAAGGGAAATGGGAAAAAGTGATAGACAAGTGGGCACAATGAGGTGCAAAGAGAACAAAAAGAAGTTGAACATGAGAAAAGACACAATAAAGAACACTTGTAAGAAAATATTAAAAAAAAATTAATGCAGGTAGACAGTGAAGTAGATTTAGTTGTATATAGAAGCCAAACACGATGATAAAATGGGAAGAAGAAGAAGAAGAAGTAGAAAAAGAAGTAGTAGTAGTAGTAGTAGTAGTAGTAGTAGTAGTAGTAGTAGTAGTAGTAGAAGTAGAAGAAGAAGTAGAAAAAGAAGTAGTAGTAGAAGAAGAAGTAGAAGTAGAAGAAGAAGTAGAAAAAGAAGAAGTAGTAGTAGAAGAAGTAGAAGTAGAAGAAGAAGTAGAAAAAAATAAGTAGAAGTAGAAGAAGAAGAAGAAGAAGAAAAAGAAGGTGGCAGCATATGTAAAACAGTTGCCTTGTGGTGTTACCCGCAGCGGTCTCTTCGGGATAAATTTCGATGACATACTGTCGGAAAGCGGCGTTCAAGCAATATATCTACATTTTTTCCTCCAATCGCTGTAATCCAGCAAAAAGTAGCAAGTCTCCAACGTATATACTACTGGCATAATTGCAATTCCAGTCATCGTTACTGCTTTCACATTGAAAGCAGCGCACTCGTTGTGTTTTGCTTTTAGCTATTTCACTTGGCAGTGAAACCAAACTATATATATATATATATAACAAAGGTAGCCACTGTGGCCAGCGGACAGAATGACTAGTCTAGCACTGCCTTATCAGACAGTCTGACACACAGCACGTAACTTGAAGACTATTTTACACATTGAATCTACACTGACAGCTCAGTGGCAGTTACATGTTGATCTGTTTGAGTAATACGTCACTCGAATCATTATAAGCATAGGATAACAATAGATAGTATAGGTAGGACGGCGAGAATGTAGAGATACAAACGCAATAACATTTTATGAAAGTATTTATTAAAAAAATCGAGAGAAAAACTCTTCACACATGCCTTTAGCTATTTTTCAATATAATCATCACTTTTGTCAAGGCATTTGTTTAGCCTGGGTGCGGGGATTTGTATTCCGATGTCACAGCACTCGGCGGACTGCGCACGCAACCACGTAGTGACTTCGTTTTTCGTCTCTTTGTCTTCGTGTAACTTCTGGGCGGCCAGATGTTTCTTTAAACGCAAAAACAAATGGAAATTCCCGGAAGCGAGGTCTGGGTTGTGAGCGGGATGGTCTGAAACTTCCAGTTGAAAGTCTGCACCTCGTTTTGCATCTTTAATTTCTCGATAACTCTCGTGGAATATGATCATGGGCCAACCTGCCAAATTATGCTCAACAGCACTTTAAATTAACGGCCTCGGTTACCGTGTGTTCTGATGCGGGAGTTTCAAGCCGCTTGAAAGCTGTGATCCCGGGTTCGAATTTCGCTGAGAACATGGATGTTGGCCCCGTGCGTTTGTTGTGTGTTGTGTAGGTAGGATCCACGGCTACAAGCTGGTAACTCGTTCGGAGAATCCTACTGGGCGCATGTGTGTGTGTGTGTGTATGTGTTTGTATGTGTGTGTGTATGTGTGTGTATGTGGGTGTGTATGTGTTTGTATGTGTGTGTGTGTATGAGCGTGTGTATGTGTGTGTATGTGGGTGTGTATGTGTTTGTATGTGGGTGTGTATGTGTACGTGTGTATGTGCGCGTGTATGTGCGTGTGTGTGTGTGTATGTTTTTGTATGAGCGTGTGTATGTGTGCGTGTATGTGTGTGTATGTGTGTTTATATGTGTGCGTGTGTGTGTGTGTGTGCATGTGTGTGTATATGTATTATATGTGTGTATGTGTATGTGTGTGTGTGCCTAATTTTGCGTCATATAGAAACTTCATCAAGGAGGCGGCATAGACCCAAATATGGTTGTTGCGTCGCAAAAAACTCACTTTAATTAGTCCAAAATTAGTCTGAAAATAAATGTCACTCCAAGTATGTTATTATTTTGATTCTTACTGAATTTTCAAGAGCAATCCAATAGATTCTCCAAGTTGTCAATTCATATCACGCACTCAAGAACTTTAACACGGGGGCCGTCACATGCTAAACACCGTCTTTAATGATTTCCGGCAGCCAGGAGCTGTAGCTCTGACATGGAATATAACTGAAATCCCTGTCAATTAACGAGATATTTGGCATAAAGTAAATTCATAATAATAATAATAATAATAATCATCATCATCATCTTCCTCCATGTATTAGGTCTGTTGACCTGTTCCGGCATTAACGTGTTGCCATATTTTCCTGGAGCATCCACGATCTCTTCGTCCTCGGGGTTTGTAGTTGAGGGCGTGTTTTGGGAGTCTGTTGTTATTCATTCTTTCAAGATGGTTGATCTAATTTTGCTTGTATTTTGGTTACTAAAACAATCCATAGCACAGAGACCCCCCCACTGGAACCGAATCTGAATCAACAGAATCATATCCACATAACGTAACATAATTCCGCACAGTCGGGTTAATGCCTCAAATTACGTCATGAACTCTTCCTTTTCGAATCCTCTGTAATTGAATATCCTTCATTGACCAAAAGTTACATCGCCTTTTACGGCCTGAGCAACTAAGATTGTCGTTAAGCAAACAATAAAGAAAACGAATACTTCTTTCACGTTTACTTGAATATTGTAAGCTACCTCACCTCCACCCCAACTCTATCGTCCCAAGATATTTTGTTAAAAGGGGTGTTCGGTAATAAAATTAAGACTGGAAAAATCTCTCTCACAATCGCCTATGCAAATGAGACGGAAATGGTTCTTACAGCGTGTTCAAGGAAAACGTAATTCCTAATATTTATGTATTTACTTACTCCATGGTGCAGAGTCCTTCTTGAGAAGCTAATTGGTTTGCAGCTAGTCAAGAAATTCCCCGCATTTCACGGAGCCCTAAAGTTTATTACTAGTTTGGTTCATAAAACCAAAACCATAAGAACATTTCAAATCATACCGGTAAACGCACATTTTAAAGTTCCTATTCACCAGAGATGGCGACAGAAGGCAGTGGACAGGGAAGAATGGGCGTCCGTAATTAAGGAGGCCGAAGCTCTTAGTAGGAGTAAGTATTATTCACCACCAGCACAACCAATTACTTTGTATGGTATTATATTACATAAATATACTCCCACATAATAAAAGAAGAAATATAACCCGTCAATGCACACTTTCAGTGTAGAAATTATAAATGAAAGCTACATGTTTCGGTTACAAACTAGCCATCATCAGGCTGTATATATCAGAAGTATAAGAGGAAATTATATACGTGTACGTTACATACAGTTGCAAATCATATGTGGACGAGTTTTCGGCCGTACATAAAAAAGTATACATGATAGTTACACATAGAAAAGCATTTACAATATAAAAGGTATTGTATGAAATTAAACAATTAGGTTACATAACCTTAAGAGGAAAGTTAAAAACTTCGATAAAATTGAATGTTCTACGTTGGTGGTAGCAGGCAGCTTGTGTGGGCGATCGCAAGTGTTAAGGTGGTGAGACTATATGGTATGTCTTCTTATATACTACAGCCGACATATTGTGTATACCTTCTACGGTATCAGATAGGTGGTGGGTATTAGTATATGTAATAGGTTTCTATAATTTTTTTTGTATATCCATTGAATGTATCTTATGTATCTTGGACCGTGCATCATTGTGATAGTTGAAGAATAAGAGACAAACTTGATGTTACTAGTTATTATGTTTTATTTCACTTCTTCTATGCTCAACATGTTTCGGACATTAATACATCCATCATCAGGAGCCTGCGACTTTTCTATTGTATTACCACATTGGTCTTGTGTTCTTGTTTCGATGTGTGTTGGAGTTTCGGTGTGGCTGGGTTGGGGTGGTATCCGTGTAGCAGGCTTCGTCTTGCTACACTGCTTATGTCCGAAACATGTTGAACATAGAAGAAGTGAAATAAAACATAATAAGTAGTGACATCAAGTTGGTCTCATATTCTTCAACTACCATTGAATAAATGTTCAGATATAGATATTCAAAATATCAGCATAAGTTATTCGATTCAATCGCTGTTTAGAAGCACACACACACACACACACATATAACAAATATAAGTAAAACAAAAATTGCTCAAAACACAAAATATAAAAAAATGTATTTCCGATGTTTATAATATATATCTTTCTATATTCCATCGTTACGGCCCACTGATTACATGTAAACCCATGCATACAATTTTCTTTCATACTTCTGATATATACAGCCTACTCTGTAGCCGAAACACTTAGCCGTCTTTTATAATTTCTACAGTAAATTTGTGCAATGACGGGTTATTTTTCTTCTTTTGTAATGTATTCTAGAAGCACAAGAGAGATACCACACCTTACAGAATATAGCTACATGTTTCGACCAAATATATGGACATCTTCATGCCATTCGGGCAACATAAAGTTCAAAAAATCACAATTGCAAACTTCCCTGACTGAGATCTCAGTCTTACCCGAGCAATGTATATCTGTAAAATGTATAAAATTTAAAATTGAAAAACATTTAAACAATAAAATATTTTATGTAAAAATTGTCAGGCATGTTATTTGTCTTTTTTATTACTGGCATCTAATTTAGTATGGAGAATGATGGAATGGGGACGTAACATTTGACATGTTAACATGAAGTGTGCATGTGTATTCGGTCTTGATATTTTGGAGTTTCATTTCTGTTAATCTTACGTTAAAAAATTTGGTTTATTAGCGTTAAATTAGTAATGCACTTACGTTTTGGCGTGTTAAGTCCACTCCCAGTCTATAGATAGCCTCCAGACGAAGAAGAAAACAGTACACAAACTTTCTTACACTATATCTATCTCTGATTTCTCTGCTGTCGTAAAAGAAGCAAAACCACACAACATCCGCACCGTAAACACGACCTACGCAGCGGCTCTCAAGACCACCACCCATCCAAAAACTCGGTGCAGAAAGCCATATGCTGCAACTCAACATCTAATGCTCCTGATGATGGGCGTATGTACCCGAAACATGTCGAGCTAAAAATATATCAATAAAATTACCTAGTTGCATCAAGTTGGCATTCCACTTTATTTCACAAATTTCAAAATTTCAACACCGTTGTTTAAATAAAATTGAGCCAGTAAATTTTATGTTAGAAATTCTTCAGTTTTTGTGTATGTATCACGTACATTAGTAGTATTTTAAACCGCTTTTCCTTTAGGCATACCCAATTTCAGAGTTGCTGGAAGAAATTTTTGTTAAACCGTACTGCACGCTCAAAAGTTTACCACTACACCAATTCCAATTTCTGTCTACCCCGCATGAAACCTACTCCCAATAAGCCTATAACCAACAAGGCTTTCCGTGCACTTTTCCAGGTTTATGTACAGCCGAGGCCTCTCGTATGTAGGTCTATATAATTATTATTGAAAGCTGGAAGGTTACATCGGTTGATAATAGTAAATACTAACTTCACGGCATCACGTTACGTGTTACTAGACTTGTGTGAGATGCAAGGCGGATTTTATTAGAGACGAACCTATAATGACTATGTCCTTACAGACATTAAAAGCAGCTAAAGTCTATTCGAACCTCTCAACCAACTAAGCTTGGCGCTGCTTTATAATCACTGCTTCTTTAAGGTAGCTTTAGGATCAATTTACCTTAACCGCTACCTCATTCCTTCTACATTTTTGACACCATAAAAGTGGATTTGTAATAAAACCCTCAGACGTGTGTGAAATTTGTTTCCCCTTACAGTATTATGTATCACACTGGGTTAGTAGCTCTCACGCTGTAGCGATGACCTATACGTGATCATCGGCATTTGCGTCAATACGTTCTGCAGGCACAGCACACATTGCAGGTGGCCTAAGACGTCGAAATGAGTTTGCAATGAATTAAATAAGAGTGACAGGTGTTGATGGATATCACCGAGATAAAAATCAGGAAAGACTAAAGAGGGGTAATGAATCCAATTAAGATTAGAGTCAGGAGACCTGACACGTTATGACTGGTACAAAGTTACAAACTGAATTAAGGTTCTGAAATTTTGCTCGGTTAGAAAGGACCAATATTTTATAAAATTTATGTAGTGATTTATTGATTGGTTGTTACAATTTTCATAAAATTACTTTCACTATAAATTATATGAATAATTCTCACTTCTCGCCAGCAATCTCGGATACACTGTTAAATGAAGTTTCTTCTGCATGTAATCCATTTATCTGCCTCAGATGTTTGGTCGTGTAGCCCCTGTTTATGCACTCAGTTGATTAAGAACTAGAAAAACCAGTTAAAAAGGCATTTTTTGATAAAAATGTGTGCTTTGCAAACTAAACTGTTGATTTCAACTACTTTTGTTTGAATTTAGGTTTTCTTATTACGTCAGTACAGGTACTTATACCAGCACCGTATGTGGTCATACACGATTCCTTCAGTAATATTTTTCAAATCTGTAAACTACATTTATGCGCTTTCCTTAAATTGTTTCAGTATACTAATAATATACTAACAAGCTTGTTAGTTAAAATAAAAGTACAAGGTTCGAAATACTTCGAAATTCTAAACGGTGTCTTATCTGTCAGTCTACCGTGCACATCATCAAAAGAACATCAGAACAAGGATGCGCTACATAATGAAGCTAGCCACAGTCATGTCCGTCAGTAAACACTTCTGAAGTAACTCATCGCACAATATGAGCTGTTACACATTCACAAATGTCCTGCAAGTGTGGAGTTAATTATGGCGAGGGGAAAGGACAGTTTGTAAATCGGTTTCAGGCACCGTGTCGCATGACACCAATGCACATGTCAAGCTGTTTGGTAGTCATCAGTAGTACAATAACTAACTTCACGGAGCAGTGTGCGTCTTGCAAAGCGGACATCTCATAAGACGCACAAGAATTTCCCGACGTTTCATCACGTGTTTCTCCCAACAGCCTCCCATTGATCTCTATTTTAAGGCAAATAAATCCATTCCACACCCAGATTTTTCGACGGATGAATTAAGTAAATAAATCCATTCCACACCCAGATTTTTCGACGGATGAATTAAGTAAATGTAAAGGTAAAGTGATCCCGTTACAGGCCCGGTGTGGCCCAGAGGGTGGGTAGAGTTATAGCTCTACTCTTCCATGACCGCGGCACTAGAAGGGGGTGAGTGGTCCGCAGCACGCCCCGGCCGCACTTTACCCCCGGGAAAGACCCGGTATCCATTTTGCAGGAGGCTGGGTGAGCCCCAGGGCCGGTCTGGACGGGCGGAAAATCTCGTCCCCACCGGGATTCGATCACGGATCGTCGAGCCCGCAGTCAGTCTCTATACCGACTGACGTACCCGGCCCACAGATGAACTAATTAGTATGAAAAATTAAGAACTCTATTAACTTTTCTCTCTGCGTTGAAGGTTAAGATAGCAGTGTCCCGGATTTCTGACACGTTGTAACCTTGTGGGAAGATCTATGTTTCAAAGAAAGCTCTACTTCTGCCCTGAAGCCAGAGGAAGCAGATTCTTTGGATATCTTGTCTTAGGCAAGACATCCCTGTTGGGTTTAAATGTAATAGTAAATAAAACAAATGTAAATCCAATCTAAACAAAACTTTATCTATACGGAATCATCAGCAAAAGTATTGACGAATATTGTGTTGTTACAGAATACAATAATAACCATTCCGCAACGAGAAATACACTCGTGCTGCCCACTACTTCTAGTTCTTCGTCTAGCCTAAATCTCAACATCCAACTAGAAGATCACTTTCATTTTATATTACGTAAAATTTTTTAAGATTAAATTACAAATTTGATAAAATCTTCAAACCCCATTTGTAATGTGTATTACATCTTACAGTACTTTCATGTTGATGTAAGACGAGATAGAGATATTATCCATAATATTCATGGCATTGCATTATATGTTCCCTACTATAAATATGTGCTCAGGCTGAAGATGACTTTATAGCAGAAACATGGTTCTAACAATTACTGATAGATAAAGTTATGTTTCGGCTTGATTTACATTTGTTTTATTTACTCCTTAGATATCAGTAAGAACCCACAAGACTGAGCAGGGCCACGACCCAACAGATCACATTTCAGTTTATCGGGCTTTATTAGCATGTGGCAGAATGACCCACAAATCTCCGTCCTCTACGTAGGCCTATGGCTTTGCATGTGTAGAGTCATGTAGAGAAGAACTACAAAACAAGATTTCAAAATGGCGTTGAAACGAAAGCTGTTATTGTGATGGCCGCGAAAAACAGAAAGCCACGCGTGCATTCCATCTTATATACACAAAGTAGCCGTTTGAAAATTCCGCTGTCATTAAAATAAAAATATGACCCGAATAACATAAAAAGGTTTAGTTGTAACCTCACAGAAAGCATACAACAACTCTGTTATAAAATTAATTCCTCTAAAATAGTGTTTATCAACCTTTGTGAGACCGCGGCCAGGTAAATTCTTTTTTTTTTATACGACGAGGGCCCGGTCCCAACAGATTTACTCGTCAGTATTTTTCCAATTTTTTTTTTAAGTTCATACATTAAACCAACATAAGTATTAATAATTAATTATGGCATAATCATAGAATATTAGTACAATTATATGTACAGTGTGGCATGTTGACAAATATAAATTTACATTTAAATTAGTTACCAGTTCCAGGAGAATCTCTCGCGGCCCGGCATAATTGATGCCAGGGCCCGGTACCGGGCCGCAGCCCGGCGGTCGAGAGACACTGGTCTAAATTATCGTCGTTTATTCCGAAGGTCGATTGATACAATGATCTAATGTCGAATTATTTCACTTTAAAAGTGGGTGCCATGCATGACTGTTACTGCCCCATAAAACGGTAAAGGCCAAAACGTGCTACTGAGAAGTGCAATAAATGGACGAGGCTATGGAGTCTGTAGTTGCGCAGCCAATAAGAGGTCACCCATGCAGAGTTATCGTCGCCCTTTCATTTCGTGTACACACGATACATCAATGTCAGCAGCTCCGGCTCCCCTACCCTCCATAATGGCATGATGTGTTTAAATAAACCCTCACTGAAGTACGATTTAGGAGATGCACCACTTGTGACGGTTTCCTATTACCTCTACATACTCCCTTACGCACCCCTTACGCATCACAGCGACATCTTTTAGTAACTGGATACTGCATGGGTTCGTCCACATGATTTGTTGTGACATCTCCATCTGCTGACTCGTTTTAAACCTGGTAGTAGCACTAATACGCTTATCATCCAGTCAACACATGATATTTTTAAAACTTTTTGTCAACAGATGACTTTAAACACAGTAGGAACAAGCATGACAAGTGATATATCTTACCCATGATTTACCATCTCCTGTCAAGAAGGATTAAATTCGGCTGAGTGCAAACTACCTCCATCACCAAGGAGCTAATTCTGGCATAGATCTATGTCAGAATTGTTTGATAAACCATTAACTGTGCGGAAAGCATTTGCTCATCGGTAGGCGTTTCATATTCAGGAAGCTAATAAAGTCATCCTTCCGGAAATAAATTGTCCTCACAAATAAGTAGATCTACAGGGGGAATCCAGATTGTGTGTAGATAAAGTTGTTATTATTACTGCCAACGCTTGCAAGACGTCTTAGTTCATAATTATCCCACAATAGAGAAGTGACGAACAAATTTAGAGGGAAAAGAAAGCACGGGCACATTATTAGTCTGCCTTTCACTTTTTCCTCACTTTCATCTATTTTTTCCTTTGTTACTTTGTGTCTGTTTCCACTCAATCTTCCTGACTTCGTTCCTCGTTTCCGCTATGACTTTTTCCCTTTGTTCGCCAAATTTTCCCAGTGCTTTGCTTCTCTACCCTCCCCCCCCCCACCTTTCATTCTACGTACATTTTTGTCTCCATTTATTTGCTTCATTATATTTTCTCTATTTTCTTCTTTCCATTTTCATTGCAATTCTTCCGCTTACTTCATTTATTTTCCCTGTGTAACCGAGAATTACTAAAATATTTCAGATTTCCGCCAAGAGCACTAATACCTTGGAACTGCAAGCAACACATCCTAGGCGGGGAACATAAGCAACTATGTTTCTCGAAGGCTTCTTTGTTAAAAAGAGAAGTGACGTAGCATGCAAGCTCTGATAATGAGGTGGAATATAATTATACGTGTTAATTAAGTCTTCTGACGCTGACAATGGCTGGAGGAAGGAAAAGTTATAACGAGTTGTGTCATTGATTGGAAGTGAAAGCAACAGACAGTGGACGGTGCCAAGCTGCGGTCTGGGTAACCAAATGACGGCTGCTGTTCTGCAGCATGGCAAAATGGCGAATTGATCTCGTTTGTTACATTCTGCTGAATTCGGCTGACGAGGTATCTTTCGCAACTGGCGTGCATTTTACATGTTTGGAAGTCTTCTGTTGATTATTTATTGATACATCTAGGAAGTGTGTTATCCCCGTTGTGTGTGTGAAACTAGGAAAAGGTATGTAGTCAAACACAACTTAATCACTGAGGTGTATTTAATGACTGTGATGGAAACAACTACAGGCGCATGCATATAGCTAGCCCTTAAGTTCCCTAGACAACCTGCTGATGGCCAATACAGGCCGAAACATGTAGTTGTTTCCATCACAGTCATTAAATACACCTAAGTGATTAAGTTGTGTTTGACTACATACCTTTTCCTAGTTTATTGATACAGTTCATCTACACATTTGTAATTAGTCACATTCTAAAACATCTACTTTATAAACCATAAGTTTTAGGTTTCGTAATTTTAGGTTGGATATATTTAAAGAAGTATTGTTGTGTATGTACAATTGTAAGCAATACAGCCAAATGCAATAAAGAATTTTTCGAATTTCTCCAAAGTCTAATTCCCCGAATAGAATATTTTCCATTTAGTGAACTTGCTGTAATTGTCCGATAACAATTGGGTCAGTCGCTTGCAGAATGAGACATGTATTTTTTAAAAAAATACTGAAGTAATGCAGCAGCGCAGCAGCACACGTGCGTGTGCGTGGGCATTCAGGCCTTATATATATATATATATATATGTGTGTGTGTGTGTGTGTGTGTGTGTGTGTGTGTGTGTGTAGAATACTCGCAGAGGTGATAACCCTGAATTCTATACTGTCGATGTCACAGAGTTCCTTGTAGGTACACCATGATGATTACAACGTTGTCCCAAAATTATTCCACTTATTTTAATTAGGTCTTTCCATTGTGGGAGAATGATTATAGATGAAGTGAGAATCCCTTTCTGTAGATCCGGAAAACAGCATTTCTTATTCTGTTCCTTCGTCATTGCCTTCCAGTGTGGACACTTCGACACACGCCAGACGCCCAATCTTACAAATATTCCTTCGCAGATTTCATTTGTGTTCGGTTTCCTTTAGTTTATTACCACTTACTTCTCATCGCTTCCTTCATCGTTGGATACGGAAATGAAGCCCTTCTTACCTCCGTAGAAATTTCACGTCACTTGCTGCTCCCTGACGGAAGCGGACGATCGAGATACTTCCGGTTGGGTTCTACTCGGGTGCCCCTAAGGTACGTTCCAAGCAAGCGACTGTTTCATTTTAATATGAGGCGATTTAATGGCGTAGAGCGACAGGTTCAAAGTTCCGAACACTTATCCTCGATGAGATGTCGTTGGTTTATGGATGACATAACTTCGTTCACCATTCATATGAGCTTCTTTAATATCATTTCAAAAAATGGCCGTTTATAATTACATTGTTTTACACAGATACTTCCTAAACGTTTGGGCCGAGTTTGAACATTTTCGTGGAATACGTTTGAGTGACGTAGAAGATATTACTCCTGGACTTTTAACATAATGATGTAGCCGATCATTTTTAGTATAGTTGTTTCTTAGGATTGCTGGCGTCAGTAACGGACGGTTCATTGCCATGCGTTGTAAGTTAATCTGTCAACGTATATTCAGGACCGTTGGTGACAGGTAGGAGGGGAGAGATTTAAATGGAAAAACGTTAGCAGCGGACAGCGGACGCTAGCAGTCCAGTGCGAATTCAGTCGCGTACGAGTGTGGTGTAGGTAGGAGTACAGAGAAGTGACTGTGTCAGTTTCCTAGAAATGGTGTAGTTGTTTTACTGGATATAGCGCTCCATCATTTTATATCAAGAATAAATTGAGTAAATAAAACAACAAATAAAAAATAAACAATTAAAACTATACGCTTATGTGATTCGGTGAAAAACACCCGACCTACCAGACTGAGCGCGTCGGGACAACAAAGTTACGAAGGGTGATCGTGTAGAATATCTACAAAACTACAAATATTGCACGTACGTTATGAATATATCAGAATCTTATAAATGGAAATTATTTAAAATAAACAGCAATAAAAAATTTTAAAAATTAAAATTCGAGATATTTTATTTGCGTTACTGGTTCCGTCAAGCCATTAATTAATTATTTACTCCGTTGTGGAATATTTGTTAATTACTATTATAGCCCATATAGCCCTGGTGGCCAAAGGTGGTGGGTGGTTCCATATAATTATGCAGTTATGTTGCTGATTGTGTTGTCCTTCTTTGTAAAAATGTTATACTGTTGTTACTTCTAGAATATGAGTCTTACATCCGTACGGCAACACATGGCAGAATGTCCCAACTGTTGCGTTAAAATCACTGCGTACGAACGCACAGACATTGTCGTTTACGGGTGTGCGGATGTATCTTGTCAGTCACGAGATCAGGGCTGCGGGGTGCGTGGTCCATAACCCACTGCAGGAACGCCGTGAACAATCACAAGTCCAGTTGGCAGTACGTGGCTCAGTCATTTTCATCTCTTTCATGCTTCTTATCCCACATCCTGCTAACGTGGAGGATATGGTGAGCTTCTAATAATGCCAGCAGACGGCAGATGGGATTTAAACCGGTGTTTAAAGGGTTAAGTAGCACCCGGCTGGCAACCATCTGCAGTACACCTCGACATGAAGCAAGCTGTCGCCTCCTGACAAAGGACACGTGAAAAAATTATTTCTACGCCACGATACAAGCATTGGTGTCACTATAGGACAAAAGTTTAAATGCTTATGGTGACAACGTGGAGGTCAGAGGGATGCCAAATATGAATCAATGTCACAAAAAAAATTTTAAAGACTTTTTGTAAATGTAAGTACGGCAAAGTGTAACTGTATTTTTCATGGAGTGAACCATTCTAGACGGTTTTTTAGGACCTGGAACCAGTCGGTTTTGTTCAAGTTCAGTGCTTGATACCAAGAAGAGAAAATTCAGTACACAACACACCAAATCGTTGGTGTGCCACCATGTTGGCACTACACGTAAGGAATATTTAGAGTCTTGTGTTCAAGCCACAGTGCCCTCAGAACCCCGTAACAGACTCTCCTACCGCTTCCGATGTTGCAAACACCTGACTTGGCGAACTCATTGGGATTTCAGTTGCAGCAAGAGGAACCAAAAGGTCAAACCTGAACCAAAAACAATCATAATAACTTAACAGAAGCAGTATATTCCTTTCGTCGCCATGCATCATACCGATGTCTAATATTGCACTATTTTCCTATTAGATGCTTGGAAGTGTAAACAACAAAACTCTCGTCTCATCTCTTATTAATAGGTCGATTGTGTTTTGTTTTCTCTATGGCGCTTCGATCCGTATTCGGGTTATGGCCTCCTCTGAATCGAGGCTTCACGATCACACTCAGACACACCACAGTCGATAGGACATCTCTGGACAAGTGATAGGTTCGACGCTTAGCCCCCAACTTGACAACACACGACACTCACAAGAGACATCCATGTTTCTGGCGGGATTCGAACCCGCAATCCCAGCAAGCGAGCAGTTGCAGACCCACGCCTTAGACCTCGCAGCCACTGGGATATGTCGATTACGCATATAGATAAATAATCGGCGTAAATAGTACTTGCTTCATACAGTGAAATAGACAGACTGAAGTTCTGAAGCTTCTACTTCATAAGAAGATCATGATGGCAGTGCTTAAAGCATTTTACTAAACGGACAAAGAGATTGTGATGCAACCGAGGGAGTCCGGGTGCTGCCAGCATTCATCTGGCTGAAGACACAGTCTAGTCATCGGTTACTTTAACCGTTTAAGGACGAAACTGTATCTGTCCGATTTAAAGACCCAATTCTTACCGCGCAGTAAACACCCTCTGCCTCGGTTATAAAATCCAGCCAGTTAAAGCTGTATAGAGAAATAATCGCTCTTTGTTCTGAGAACCGCGCAAAACACATAAATATAGGTGGGCAGAACGCAGAATTCCTGAATGTTGAAGCTGGTGGTACATAGAGCAAGTCTTAGGCTTAAGAGATTAAAACACACTAAATATATACGGGAGAAAGTTTTTTTTTGGGGGGGGGGGGCCACTTAAGCAAATATGACCTTAAGACTTTCTCCTCTCCAAGGAGTTATTTTAATGGCGGTTGTGTCAGATACTTCAACGTAAACTTTGATATACTAATAACTAAATTCTTTTCAAGTTATCTTTCTTCTCCGAGACGGAAAAGATCTGTGCATGAAGGCGTTGTTGCTTCTTTAATTAGTCGGTGTAGGCTAACCAAAGTACACAACCATAAGAAGGGGGTCAACTGTTGATTGAATTACGAGTATAATGTACAAAAAAAGAATGAAGTAATGGAGCCAAATCTCTATCCGTATATAGATTTTCTCTAGATTAATTAAAACCGAGTTCTGTTTGCATGAAATGCGTGACCATGAATTAATGTTCCTCTACTGCAGCCTAACGGCAATTGTTCTGCTTATGCACAAACTACAAGAATAACAGTCTACAAGCGACGCCATACTGTCCCCAAGGATCTCCTGGATAATTCTGTAAAAGTTCTTCCTAAATTTAATTAATGATATTTTGAGTTAATTGATATAAAATTCTCTGTTTGCCAGCAGAATTTCAAATAATCCCCCCCCCCCATCTTCAAAACTCCGCATCTTCATAAGGGCCGTGTCATCCAATTACGTTAATGTTCTCCCAGCAGACATGCCGCTAATATTTTGCTTAAGCAGAATCACAAAATTTCACAGCAAAGAAATGTCAGTTAATAATCACACGTCATGTAAAATTAAACCAAGAGTAACGTTCAATCATCGTTGTTACCTACAGTTACAATACCAGGCTGCATTTTTCACAGATTGTCACGTTCATTGGACATATAAGTTGCAGAATATTATTTTGAAACAGCCTCATTCACGATCATGGTGTAACTCCGTTTGTATTAAAAATAAGTGACACTGTACTACTACTACTACTACTACTACTGCTATTACTGACACTACTAATACTACTACTGCTACTACTACCACTAACCAATATTACTGCTACTACTACTAATACTACTACCACTCCTCCTACTAATACTACTATTACTACTCCTCCTCCTCCTACTACTACTACTACTACTACTACTACTACTACTACTACTCCTCCTACTACTACTACTACTATTACTACTACTAACACTATTACAACTAACACTAATATTGCTTCTGTTGCTGGGATTACCCTCTGAGACGCCTATATCAGTGATTCTCAGTGTCTGGTCCTCAGAACCCTTGGGTTCGGTGAGATATGGCCACAGGGATAAGAGATTTTGTCCTCCCATTAGATGTTGTAAGGATAAATTCTGTGCTGAACAATTTTAATATTTTACTTATTTACCTGGGATAGCTGTAAAACACACCGCTTATTAACCAAGGGCCTAACATGTCATCGAATTGAGTAGACTGTATTCTTGTAATAAAACCAACTAGATGCACTAATTTCTCAAATTTATTTTTGGAATAAATCTCTACATAATTCGGACAGTTCCTCTGTACATTATCAGGAGTTTTTCACTGTACACACAGCAATGGTATATGTCATACAGGTTTGCTGACAGCTTGCGAGCAGGATCAGGACGGAACTGATCAGTATGACATATATCATTGCCGTGCGCACAGTGAAAAACTCCTGATGATGGACAGAGGAACTCTCCGAAACATGTAGAGTTTTATTCCAAAAATAAATTTTAGAAATTAGTGCATCTAGTTGGTTTTATTACAAGAATATATCACTGTGCAGAGTCATCTGGACGTCAAAAGTGTAGACTGTATTGAGTAACAACAAAAAAAACTTCCTTTAGGTTTTCCCTAATATTGGTTTTATTGTCTTTGCTACAAATGAAGTCACAGGTTGGTCACAAAATTTATGTTCATTTATTTCTCCTACTATAGATTGTTACTTGCTTGTAATTATTCGAAAGTTAAATGTTACCGCGAATTGTGCCTTACGGACTGCGAGAAAAAAATAATTTTTTTCAGAAGTGGGTCCAAAGAAACAATTAAATTTTCGAGGAGTCCGTGGTGTTAGTTGGAGAACCAGTGGCCTGTCTGTACTGCGACAGTGCCAAAATTGGTGAAAAATTTTTATTTTCAGATGTGAGCTCATTTTTTGGCACTAAGTACTAAGATTACTCTATTAAGGAATGTGACGTCACGCAATGTGTTTGACAGATGCCGACCTCATACAGTGACGTGGTCTAAGGTAATATTACTGTTATAGAAACCTTCTTGAGAAACTGCAAGTAACCAGTGCAAGGTATTTTGATGGCAAGAAATTTACTCATTTATGATAATATGAAGACGCTGTAAGAGCGTAAGGAAAGTGTAGACTACATTACGTTTAAGTTAATTTTAACCAGCTTTAATCATCATCATCATCTTCTTCTTCTTCTTCTTCTTCTTCCATTGGCACTACAGCCCACTGTGGGCTTTGGCCTGTCGAATAATGTCCTTCCATTTTTTCCTATCTGCCACCAACTCTCTCCATCTTCTCACTCACAGCACTTGAAGATCTCTTTCTACTTCATCTTTCCATTTTTTCCTGGGTCTTCCCTTTCTTCTCGTCCCTTCCAGTTCTTGAGTGAAGATCTTTTTGGGCATCCTATCCTCCTCCATTCTCTCTAGGTGACCTAACTAGCTTACCCTTTGCCCTTTTATCCATTTTACTATATTTTCTCCTTTGCTCATCTCTTCTAGTTCTCGATTCGCCCGACTTTTCCATTCCCCGTTTTCATGTTTAGGACCATATATTCTTCTAAATATTTTCCTTTCAAAAATTAGCAGAGCTTCTTCTTCTTCTTCTTCTTCTTCTTTCTTCGTCAACGTCCATGCTTCCGCTCCATACGACACTACCTGTCTCATTAGTGTCTTATATAATATAATTTTAGTAGCTCTGGATAAAAGTCGACTCCTGAAGAGACTCATAGCGGCAAAATAAGTTCTATTGCTGGCCAAAATATGTCTTTGTATTTCTTTTTCCACGCTATTATCATTACTGATTAACGTACCCAAGTATATGAACTCGGCTCCTTCTTCACAAGTTACACCATTTAAACCGGCTCGTCCATATCGACGTTCTCGTGCAAAATTCACAATTAGGCCTACATGATGTGCGAGATTAAGTATAAATATTTAGTTTTATTCAATGCAATTCAGTTCTTTACTCTCCTTACTATGTTGGAAGGAATATTGATTTCAAACGTGCAACAAATTTCAAACACCAATAAAAATGTGTAGAAAAATAGAAACAGGAAATATGCAGTTCCTACTGATTTAACAAATGCATTTTATTTTTGCCTCGTACATTAGATCGTAAACACAAACACTTTGCATTCCGAAAAGACATTTTGTCTGAAAATACAAGCATTGAAAATAAAACACTAAAATCTGAAAATAATAAGTCCGTAGTGATTCAGACCGAACAAATCTTTACTTAACTGACAGTTTTACGTACAGTATTTATGTGTGTGGGTGCATGCTGGCGTGTATGTGCGCGTATGGTGTGTGCGTGTTATGTGAATGTGTGTGCGCGTGTGTGTATGTGCGTGTATAAGCGTGTGTGGTGTGTGCGTGTATGTGTATGTGTGGTGTGTGCGTATATGTGCGCGTGTGGTGTGTGCGTGTTATGAGAATGTGTGTGTGCGTGTATGTGCGTGTATGTGTGGTGTGTGCGTGTATGTGTATGTGTGGTGTGTGCGTGTATGTGCGTGTATGTGTAAATTTCCTTCAAAATTTACGCTACAAATTCATTAATTTAAAATGAAATTTAGGAACAACCAAAGTTACGGTAAGCAGC
>Ga0136643_10003579_pt1 | contig 20988 bp, 12 predicted proteins | sample TergutLab28metaG_FD_96883 | JGI IMG/M metagenome (GOLD analysis project Ga0136643, IMG submission 96883) | Labiotermes labralis P1 segment gut microbial communities from Petit-Saut dam, French Guiana - Lab288 P1 (version 3) (version 3) | ecosystem: Host-associated > Arthropoda: Insects >...
CATGGTATATACTCTCCGTTTTTTTCTCTTCAAAATGCAGTTTGTTTCATAATTCTAACGTATTTGGTTCCTGTATTATTCACATTTTATATACAGGATGTGCTAAAATTAAAAAAAGTAATTCCGGCGCCAAAAGGTTAACCAAGACAATAATGTCTTTGGCAAAACTTTTTTTTTTGGGGGGGGGGCGGTGGGTTCAGTCAAAATAGTGGTCTTCTCCCTGCTTTTAATTTCATTGCCATGGTAAATCTATCATACGGGTACACGAAGTTGAATCAGCAAGGACGCCTGTAGTGCCTGTAATTTAAAGGCAAGATCTTAGTATAGAAAACTGGCAATGTTCAATAGAGTGATAAGCTATGTTTCAGCGCAATCTCTGTAAAGGTTTAGGCACTTGTCCCAGTGTACGCTGAGTTTGTCCTTTCCGGACGCACGGAACTACGTTGCGTCACTCACACGACGGCAGCACATTGAACGTCTTCATTTAAGTGAAACGACGTCCTGGCAAGTTGTCCATTAAGGCGGAAAATATATGAATGTCGCTGGGTGCCAAATTCAGACTGTAGCGGGATCGTCCAGCGCTTTCCAACCGAAATGTTGCAGCAGTTTCCTAGCCTGCCGTGCCGTGTGCCGTGTGCCGTCGGAAGTCTTGGAGTAAGAAGACTGGGACACTTTCCGGGCCCACAAGAAGCATGTACCTCGTAGGACTTCCAAGCATCCTCCCTCGCATTTGCCTCGAGTCACATGGTCATTGCAAGTAAAGCCCCCTGGCGCTTATGTAAACAGCATATGAAATGTCACTGAGGTCGGGGTAAACTTTTTGTGATCAAATCTCATATATAATTTCTAACACCACCGAATGAATACTGGATAATTTGGTAGATTCTGGGTATTGGTAGCGGGTCTTAATGAATGATTTAGCAATGTGAGGCAGAATTTAGTTAGTTCGTAGTAATGTCTCTTAGAATGTCTTTTCTTCTTTCAGACGCTCTTCTGTTTTCTCCATCAATATATTTTGCGGCCTTCCCGGACTTTTCCTTGCCTTAGAACAGCTGACTTTTGCTGTATGAAGCCCCATCGAATACTGCCTGTACGACATCGCTGTTCCACATAGCTCTTTGTGCATTCATCTAGTCTCCTAGTGATGGTTTATATCTGGGCTTCTTACATTGTCACTTCACGTTTTTCCTATTATCTTTCCCAATATATTCAGTTATTTTTGCAATATTTGCTTGGTTTTCATTTTCCCCAGTTTATACCTTTTGTTTATCTTTATCTGTTATAAATTCTTGTCGCTTTAAAATTGTGAAAGTAAATAGCTTCACGTTATATCCATTAACTATTTAGTTACATAATAATCCTACCCTATCTTAATTCGTGGTTTATCTTTCACCAAAAGCTTCCATGTCTTTTATTTTTGTAAAATTCTCAGTACATAGTCTTTTGATGAAAAAGAGAAACCCATATGTGTCGTTTTATTTTAAAATGTGTTTGGCTTCGAGCTATGAAGCTGTACTAACAAAACAGATTAAACCAGGTTGATCAAATTCCAGTATCTTTTTTGAGACTTGTTATTTATAGTAAACATTGAATATGAACACGAGAGACCTGCTGAGATTTCCATTTCCTCATCATATATGAGTAATAATTGAGTTTCAGGAAGTATTTGATGTGGAGATTTTCTTATTAACGTTGGCAGTGTATTTGGATTTATATTTCTTTGCTTTTCTGGGAATTATTTGTCGTCCTTCCCACAAATTACTATTAAAGAGCTGTGCACAATATCTGTGCTATTAATCTAGTTACTTTTGTGGCTAGATTTATATTTCAGCTCTACCTCATTTACTGCGTTATTTGCAATAAGACACTCAAACGTTCTTTGATATAGATGCTTTATACCTTCGTATAGCAGGAAGTGTGTGTTGCTTTAGCCTCGTCTTTTAATCATTTGATTAATTAGACGGATTTTACGTAACTTTAAATGGCGGTTATTACCCCTGCTACCAAAGGGTATTTATAACCACTATGGCGAAATGAAGACGGAAAAATAAAACGGCTGATACTTTTTTGCTGTTAATGATTGTAGAGAACTTGGGTGTTTGCTCTGTTTTATTTACTTTAAGAAATAAGATATACAATTTTGGGAACAATGTATTTTCTTTTAATTTATAAAAGCAAATAAAGTCAACTCGCATACAAGCGGCCTGATATTCCTGACGACTAATGGGCCAGAATGAACTATGTTTTAACCTCGAGCCATGTTACTCAAGGAACATTAGATGTCATATTTTAACATGCTGCAACAACTGTGAATAAGTCACCAGTAGTAGCTCTAGGTAGTAACTGATGTGCCATACTGTAAGATGGTTTTCTGGACCCTGAGATATTCTTTCTTTCTGGCTTGTGATTTCCTGAACATGTAATCATAAGGCAGCCCTTACATCCGACGCTACCTAAAAGACGATGGCGATAACATGACGATAAGATTAGCTTATGATACGACTCAACCATTTGTTTCAAATGGGACTGAAACACTGAAGACGATACAATAACGATGTGTTTAAGAAGGACCGATACGATAGGCTGGCGACTTATCATGCGGTATCGTCTGTCTCTCCATCGTAAGCATTTTGCAACAGAAGGCGGATATAACACGAGCTTTTAAATAGCTTTAATATTTTGTGAAAGCACGAGCGAGGGAGCAAATATTGAACTAGTGGAGCCAGTTGGAAGTACTCGTGTTGAATGACTGGAGAGGTTCTGGTTGTTCCAGAAAGGACAGAATTCGAAACTTTCTTGTGTCGTCCCGTATGGAATGAGGTAAATCTTTCACTCTTGTTGTATTGTTCTTGGCTACGAAAAAACTGTGGAGTGCACTACTTTTTTTGAAGTAGGGGTGCAATCAGTGCTTCCTTCTTCGTTCTTCTTCTCATCCATCTTCCAAAAAATAAGTCTTCTGATGATGATGCTGATATGTTAATACCGAAGCAGTGGATATCATCTAAATGTATTGTTTCCAGTGTGCAGGTGCCGTATCTTGTGTCTATCTCGTGTCTGTCTTATCGTAATCACATTGCAGTCGTATCGATAATGAATCTGTGCCCATGTAATAAACATTTCTAGGGAACATCCTTGTATCATGAAACAGCTCTTTTCGCAAATTGATATATTTTCCGAAATATCGACTTAGTAGTTGTTTATTTAGGCGATACTGTCAGTTTTTTTTTTATAGAAGGCATCACGATGTGCTAGAAACGTAATATAATGCTAAACAGCGTACGTCAGCACAACTGTTTTATTACACAAAGTAATTACATAGGCCTATGTAATTACTTTGTGTAATAAAACAGTTGTGCTGACGTACACTATTTAGCATTATATTATGATAATGTCAGTATTTAGAATATATAGTGTCGATGACAGATGAATCCGAATTTGAATATGGAATGTTGGTGGGATTATAATTGACGGAGAAAGCTGAATTACTTGGCAAAAAACATGTCCCAATGCTCTGCTTATTCACCGCAAATCTTAACGTGGACCTCCATGTTATCGAAACCGGTTTTCTGACATGCCTTTTTATTATTTTTTGCTTTAAGTCACGACACACGAATTTTGGCAGAAATTTTACCTACGAAACTGAGATTATTTCCGAAACTTCGATATTTATACTTAATATGAGAATTTGTTAGTTCTCATCACCGTGAGTGTGCTATCTTCGGTACAATTTCTTTCACGCAAACAAACAAACAAAAAAAAAAGACGTGAATATGTGGACAGCGAATTGAAATACTCTACTCCGACCATACTATTCTATGTCTGAATTGTCTGAACACGAATGTTTTGGCGAATCTATTGCTAATCATTTCAAGACTTTTTGACACATAATATCTCATCACTGGCAAGCGTGTTACACTTCCAAGGAGACGCTGCAATTTCTGAATTACGAATCTGAGTCGAAATCTTCACGTGTCTCTTCACTTTTTTGAATGGAGTTTGCATACTGGGACAATTATTGATTTTTAGTCGCAATGAAATAGAAAAATATGTAAACTTTCGTCGGCTAAATTGGGTTGAAGACAGAAACAATCAAGATTTTAAATATAGGCGCATGTTATACCGCAGCCTGCTTAAAGTAAGTGATAATCAGGAGACTTTAACAGGGCGAATATGCCTCACAGCTCTTCACATGAAAAGAGCTGCAAAAGCGTTGATGCACTACCCGCTTCTTGAGGGCTTCGTATTCTTTTTAAACACGAAGAAAATCCGAGCTACGTAAGTAGATGTGACCCCCCAAGTTACGTTTGTGGGACATGGGGTGGATAAAATGTCGTACCTTGTCAAGGCACATAACCGCTGGGTGTGCCGCCATGTATCTTGCGTCCCATTGACCTGAAATATAATTGGCATTCACCGCGGTCGTTTTAAAATGGAATGTTAGGTTTTGTAGAGGGAGAGATTTCTAGAACGTATCACATTTGGCACACATTTTATATTTTTACGAGGTCCTCTAGCATTCCAAATAGAACATATAACATGATACTTCTACATGTAAATGCATCGTAGCCTGGGTCGGTAACTTGTTCTATCAGAATACCAAAGAACTGACAGCGCCTGTAAGTCACCACTGTACCCGCTTTTTCTAAAAGTCATGCATTTGTTCCGTTATCTACTTGAGAATGCAACACTCTAAACCTATTCAAATCAAACACTAAATCTTAAACTTCACTCTACATATTCAATTTGAAATTGCGGTCTATTAAATCCAGACAGGGACGGATTCAGAACAGAAATGTACGGCTGCTACCCTCATTTCCCCTTAAATGTATGAACGCCATTTCGAGAAGGGGACTCGTCTCACAAAATGAAGTTGTGAAAGTCACGTTAGTATTATTATAAAAGAGTCAGAATTTATCAGTAAAGAGTAACCGGTTTCTGAATCATCTCATTATAAATTATTTGTTGGTTTTTTTATGTTTTTATATTGATACCGTGCGTTTTGATTAATTAATGTTTATTATTATAATACTAACAAATGAACATATAAGTAGTACAAAATTAGTATTGCTTGTAAGCTCCCTGAAGATGGTGTGAGAACACCGAAACATGTCGGAGCAATTTTAATATTTGTTGGTTGTTACTTCGTAATGTAATGGTTTTTTCCCACAAATGAAATGTTAGTGTAGCCTGATGAAATATTAGGCACTTTTCCAAAGAATGTGTCTTCATGCAGATGATCTCACTTTCCGGAAGATGGTAGTTCCCATAATCGGAGTTGTGAGAACCCAAAATATCGCAAAATGCCATATTGTTGAAGTGCATGTTCTGAAGATGCATCGCTTGATATTTAGCAGTCTCAGAGGATTGCTCTTTGCTTCGGGCGTCAAGTAGCCGTTCTAGGAATTAACTACCACAGATGGGGGAAACGCGCCATTCATTCTCAGGTTTAAAAACTAGAGAAGATTAATTGTGAGCAGCGGGACTGCATCAGCTTCTTCTCTGCGGCGTTATAAGAGACTGAGTGGGTTCAGGACTTCTGGGTTGGCACAGCCGATGATGAAGTTTCTTATTACCAAACTGCAAGTCTGCCCTCTGCTGTTCACACCGTAATCAGGCCACATGGTGTCTTAGCATAGCTCCTCCGTTGAATCATAACGATAGAAACTTCTATGACAGGGCTTGTTCGGACGTGTCTGAACTCTGTTCACAATTGCAACGAGCATGACATCAAAATATGACGGTCATGATACTTTTTTCTTTCAGTGCTCTTCGTGTTCCACGTCAGTGCATTTCGATGGGTTCTTGGTTTTTATAACCACCAATAGGAATATTTGCAGTCCGGGTCGACGTTTATGGTACACAAGTGTTGAAAAACTATCACTAAATCTATTTATTGATAACTTTTCATCTTATAGATAACTCCAATTATTTTACACTAAAATAATAAAATTGCTTATATTGAATAAATTATACGCTATGTGTTGGCGATTATATTAATATAAGCGTTGAATACTGAATACCTTTTCCTTCTACTATTTGGTAGCTATACCCACTATAATGTTAAATGTACATAGACAAGATGGGATTATCCTATACATATACCTGGATCAGCAATTACAATCAGTATAGAAATTTCTTTCTTATAGAATCTCATATTATTTAATATAATCTTGTGCACACGTGCGGACCAACAAAGCCAAGCGATCGCCAGTTTTTCCCCCCCGAGTATGAACCCAAAATGACTTCGGCTATTCTAGCAGCATTTATAGAAGGGCGCTGAAATTTCAACTGGAAATTGTTCCATAGCACGATTACGTCCACAACGTCCCCGTCAGTTTGCATGACAACCTTCAGCGTCAATCTGACGACAGTCATGATCCTCCTACCTCAGTCACGTGACTTCGCCTACTACGTCATCAGACGAATACTGTGCGTCCATAGCTCTGATTGCATAAACACATGCGCGCACGACTTGGCGCACTCTTCCGTCTTGTGACATCAACTTAGGCTCGCTAACGCTACTGGCGCCTGAAGCTGGAGACTTTGTGGAATAAATCCTACGATGTTTGGTTAGGTGGACCGCTGTAGCACAGTGGCTAAGGCGCTGCGCTAAAAATCGGAAGGTTGCTGGTTCGATTCCAGATGGTGTCATTGGAATTTTTCATTAACATAATCCTTCCGATCGCACTATGGCCCTGGGGTACACTCAGCCTGTAACAGAAATGAGTACCAGGAATATTTTCTTGGGATAAAAAGCGGCCGGTGCGTAAGGCTGAAGATCTTACCACCAGGGGCCATTGTCACGTTGTCTGGGAACCTTAACTTCCTGGAGCTTTCTGGGCACCTCGGGCCTGTAATGGGACTGATTTACCTTTTTATACATGGCTAGACTGTCCTTACTTTCGGTCCAACCTTTTAACATTACAGTGCTTGAGCGATACTGTGCAGTTACAGTGTCACTGAATTTGCGCGATACTAACCTGAAGTTTCGAAACTTAAACGAATAGTAGTACGCACTGAGCACTTCTGCCACTAGATGTGCGCTGTGGTGGTTTGCGGCCATATATGGATGTCACCTTGCGTTCCTTTTCCTAACCTCCTGAATCTCGTGACTGTCCAAACAAACGTAGAATAAGAAGCATTAATCTTTTATTGACTGGATTTTAAGTTAGGTGTTACACAGATGGCGGCTGGTTAAGTAAATGGCGGAATCTCACAGGCCACATCAGCAGTGGCTTGGTGCAGCAACTTGCGCGGGTCACCTGGAGATGAGGAAGTGGTCGATCGGTTTGCTGCTGTTTATGCGCCCTTGGTTGCGGCTCTTTACTGAGCAAGCCTGGCGGGACTGAAGGTTTCCTTGTCTTTACAGAATGATCGGCGGGTGTTTTCCTTATCGCGAGTGACATTTTTCTTTTCTTGTGTGATGGAAATCTGTTGTGGTTGACATTGTCGCCGTCACTTCGGAAAACCTGGCTGTCTTCTCCTTTAAAATGAAACCCGTAGGCCAGGACTGAAATTTTAACATTTTTTTTAGGTACCCTTAGCAGTATTGAAATGTTTCACTAAATTTCGCGTTGATGAGTGTGAGGAGGCTAGTATAAATGATGACAACAGGAGGCGAGACTTAATTTGAGAGAAGCTTTCCGGGTACTTCATGGGACATGACTAAAAAATTTTTAGAAATCACCGAATGCCCGAAAGTTACAGCTATATTTTCGCTGTTTGGATATAGTTGAAAGTTTAGAAACGGAAGTTTGACCAGTCGCAGTCTTGTCATGTCATGAAAACGGTTGGTTACGGAGGAAACGCAGTCAAAAACGGCGAGGGATGTGGGATTTGAGAGGAGCTGGGGCGATTTTATGGTGACAGGACTGTATAGTGCTTGCGTTTATACCCTGATCGTTACATTTGATATGAAGATAGCTAACAGTTACCGAACGGGCAGTATTCATCTTTGCGTTTGTTCAAAGCTTTTAAATTTTATTTCTGCTTGTACATTTAAAGGTACATTTATTTTCTCTGTAGTGTTTCGTTATCGAATTTGGTGCAGTTGTGGCTGATAAATGGTGTTACTCTGAAATGTAATGCTTCTGAGGAAACTCGACATTTGCCACTACACAGCAAGTGTGACTGATGTGTTCGCGTGGTACAGCCGGTTGTTAAACCTGTTATCCGGCACATCCCTCTTCGTATCAATCCACAAATCAATTTATATAAGTCAGTACCTGTTTTGGCATCAAAAGCCTTCCTAAATTTATCTTGTGCTTCGCAAGTCGGTCGGAATTGGCAGAGTGTTTAAATGTTGAAACGCAACCATTTAGAGACGAAGCGCAGACTGCTTTATTTAAAGACCCAGTTCATACCGCGCAGTAAACACTTTTCATCTTGGTTATAAAAACCAACCAGCTTATGTTGTAAGTGGCACAAGTCGCTGTTTGTTCTCAGATAAATACAAAACATATAAATACAGTGTGGGCAGAGCGTACAGTTGTTGAATGTTAAACTGTTGGCTCATCACGCAGCCAGCAGGCTTTAAAAGGTTAATAGTAGAAAGAAGAGAAATTTTAGATTGGGCTGTAACTGCCATCCACAACCAAAATGTCCCCGAATTACCTTTTTGACATTCACTGTCAGTTTCAAATGGCAGTTTATGGATTACGGACTTCGATGAAGAAATTCCGGATTGTTTTCTCAGATCATGGGAGAATAGCAGATCATTTTATATGAATAATGTTCGTCAGTACCGATGCTGATTCTGTACGTTAAAAGCCTAAGTAACATTGTTTTACGTGTTGTGATTTTCTGGGGGCTAGCAATGCTGAAATTTGCATATTTTGCAGGATATCATGGAAATAATCCAGTATTTTGTCCATATTCGGAAATTTTAGATGAAGTTTGGTGTGTGCGAGATCCCCCACAAGTATTTTATTAATTATTTAGGTAGCGATAACAATTAATATGCAGAAATTATGTCTAATATGTGATAATTGGTGAGTTCTGTAAGTGATTATAATCGAAATTATTTTTCACCGAAATAATGAGGATTGCAAAAAAAAATCGTTGGAACAGCCACGATGGAGTTTATAGAATTTATAACCCCGATATAACACCACCCTCACTTAACGTCCATGACAAAGAAAATTTATCTGTTATACAATAATTCAGTTTTCCGCCACCCTCGATATACCACCACAAAATAGGCTGTAAAACAGTAATGCTACATTTGTCTGCATTAAAAACGCGGTAGACTCAGTTGTCTTGTGATGTGATTGTACACCACAGAAATAATTGGAAAATATCGTGTGTTGAGTGCCCATTTTAGGCCTAAAACAGCATACCTGAATGATTTCATTGTGATTTTCTTAGTTCCTGGAGGTTAATTCAGGTGTAATATCTGAAACAATGTTTCGAATGCTTTCTTCAAAATTCTTCCTAAATCATATTCCCGCCTTTATCCAAACATAGAATTTACATAGTCTTAAGATAGTGGAAGTGCTGTTAAATAAATAAAAAATAAAAGATTTATAGATAAATAAACAGGCTGAGATATAAATAAAGATGTAGATAAATAGATAAATAAATGGGCTTTTTAGGTATGTGGCTTATGAAATTATTGCGTTCTCTTAAACTGTTACAAATTGGAAGTTTTTAAAACATTAAAGTATTAATTAAAATTTACTTGGAAATTTGCATTTATTAACATATTTCTTGATTTTCTACGAGTTGCAAAGAACATGTACTAGTCGAAAGGGAGATGGTAATATAACGGGTGTTATTTTGGTACAGCAGTGGTGCTAGGTAATAAAATCTGTACTCTGTATCTCAGTAAATTGGATTATGCTCGTAAATCTGAAATGTGTGCAACTATTACAAACTGAAGTAGCTTCTGTGTCGTAACAGAGATGTATGACGGTTTATACATAAAATGAAATTTCAAGAAGATTTAACTTTCCATGTACGTTGGGCCAGATGTCTTAAGGATACTTCAGATTGAAGGGAGTAGGTTGCTCCGAAACGCTGGCAACAACATGAAATCGCAGCCCATCGTGTCCCAGAATGGACTGCCTATATTGTGTGATTATTTTATCGAAGTAGTGCGGAAACATGGATTTATGGACTTCAGTAATATTTTTATGTCAATAATAATAATAATAATAATAATAAATTCAGAAAATACATGAGTAACATACCAGGAAAACATGAAGTCAAGGAACTCCAGAAAACGGCCATATTGGGCACTGCATACATACTTCGGAAAGTACTAATGTAAAAGTGCAATAGATTCAACACAGAAACTAACGATATAAGCACCATGAATAGTAACAACACAGTAGCTGAAACACTGTATTCCCTAGGGACATAATTTGTCTCAGGAATATAAGTATAAATACCCTGCATAAAGGAGATGATGATGATGATAATAATAACAATAATAATTATTATTATTAGTAACTGCAATTGGGTTGTCACCCGGTGGCAGTTGTTATTTTACATGTATACAATATATTAAATTGGTTACTAATAAATGTAAGTCGGGAGGACTACATGAGAAGCATGTAGTGGCAACTTGGATTCTTGGGAACCATCTCAGCATTTGCTTATAGACACAAGGAAACCTAGAAAAACCTGTGTCGAGGTGGCCGGTCGCAGGACCTTCCGAATACTGACTTCTAGCCAGCAATCAAGTGGCATGTTTTATTTGAATGCCATGGCTGGTTTAAACGCGGATGTTTTATTGTGATAGCATTCTGGCCATACAAATTCACAAAATTTAATTTAATTTTACTGGAACTGATTATAAGACAGTGATAATGTGATTGCATTATATGCCCCACCGAGTTCCCTGTCATCTTGGTAAATATGTCACACTGAATGTTGAATGTGACTCATGCCAATTAGTAGGTGTAAGATTGGGATTCAGAGTTTAGTTACTGCAGCCCCTTGCAGACGTAATAACTGACTGCTGGTAGTCATAGCCAGTGCACAGGAATTATTACACCAAATATCCCAGTTGTGTGGTTAACATCCTTCAATGAGATGTGCTTATTACTTCGTCAGTCTCTTACAACGCAAGACTTTACGTCCTTTTATTACGTTCCAGTAGTTTTACCCCACCTCAGACGTTCGCTTGGCTGTAGTACTTGTTCTATACATGGAGAGTAAAACGTTCAAGTGGTTTAGAACCGTATGGCGGTGGTGTTAAGCTTTACGAAAGCATCTCATTTGGTTCAAAATAAGTAAGAACACAAATACGGAGGAAATGATCCGAGTAACAGGCAAACAGAATCTTTTAACTGAAGAATAAGAACCAACTAGATGCTACTTATAGTTTTATTATACTTATGATAGGCTCAACATGTTTCGGGCACTGGTACGCACATCATCAGGAGCTATCGACTATAGTGCTGATTACCACACTGGCCGTTCGGTTCTTGGGTTGCTGTTGGTTGGAAGTTAGGTGCAGGCAGGCTGGGTAAGTGTCCGGGCTGCAGCCACTATAGTCGAGAGCTCCTGATGATGTGCGTAACAGTGCCCGAAACATGTTGAGCCTATCACAAGTATAATAAAACAATAAGTAGCATCTAGTTTGTTCTTATTCTTCACTTATCACAACGATGCACGGTCCAATATACATCAAAATAGAAAGTTTGTTGGAGTTGACGCTGTGTGTGTGTGTGTGAGAGAGAGCTCTGTTACCGTTGTTTAGAGGAATATGCTGCCTCCATCTTCAGGGTCGATAATGTGCATATTATAATCATTTCGACTTTAAAAAGAAGGCAGTTTTTCCCGAAACGTCGGCAACAAATCTCATTTTTACGAGGATTCGGTACCCGCAAACTAGGATCAACGTCGACGTGAATCGTTATAGAAGCCTAAAATAAAGAAGTGGAACTGAAAACCTTACCACCTTTTCTGTATATATGGGAGCCTCAATATCTTGGAACCCTCAGGGTTTGTCCAGGCCTGTACAGGGATTTCTTTTATTGCAACATAAAAAGAGGATATCGTACCATAAAGATTAAAGAAATAACGAAGCCTGAAGATGTTTGCCGATGAAAACGGTTTGGCCCAAGAGGAAGAAAGTAGCAGAAGTTTACAGAATCTGTATAGCGAGGAACTTTATGTTTGCAATTGTCGCCAAATATTATTGGGGTGATCAAATCAGGCAGGAAGAGATGAGCGGGTCATGTGACACCGTGTAGGTGAAGAGAAATAAACGTACGGCTTTGGTGGGGAATGCTGAAGGGGAGAGACTACTTGGAAGACCCAGGCATAGATGTAAAAATAATAATAATAAACATGGAACTGAAGTGAAGACAGGGGGGCGTGGAGCATGATGTTTCCTTGTTCAGAGACGGAGGACTAAAATACCGATATGAGAACTTAGAATTTTGCAACTGGTAGAGGGTTAAAATTATATTCTTTCCATAAATTTGCGATTAGTGTGCTCAACAACTGAAATTCGGCAGGAACGTGATTTGAATCACTGTTAGGGACCAGGTGTTTGTTACTTATAGCTAGTGTGCTTAGTTGCATATAGCCTGGGACCTCATCTTCAACATCTTTTCAGATTCATCGTTTCCAGTCATCCTACTGTGTAATTTCTGACGCTTTGTATCATCAGTCGTAGATAAAGCCTCATAAAATAATCGAATAACTGAATCAGTTTGTTGTATAATGTAAAATGTTTAATATTAGCTACTGTTGCTCAGTACAAACCTTATGTACAATACCGAACATTCGTTTGGACTGCACGTAGTTTTGTCCTCGGGCAGAAATATTAGTGGTTGATATTGCCGACTAGGCTTAATTCGTATAAGGATTTAGATAGAATTATTTTGGATATGTGCCACATATCTTGAGGGGTGAAGATGGAGACATAAAATACCACCAGAACATGGACGTTTATTTTTCAAACATGGCGGTGCCATAGCCTGCATATCTGTCCAGATGTCGTCATTGTTATGTTTTCTTATGAATGCAATGCATGTCCCTAGATTCTTGTGGAACTCTGGCACCAAAGACCTAAGTTGTAGTTGCTCCAACAGCGGTCTAGGAATTTCTTCGCCAAGAGAGTCCGTCGGCTGGTCTCTTAATGGGGCACGAATTAACGCACTGGGGAAAAGTTTGTATTGGCGTCTAGATCTTCTCTCAGAACAATCCCCGAACGGGTTGTATTTGAACAGACTTCACAAGGAAATGCTTGGCTTAAGAAAAGAAAGTAAAATATTTTCTTACAAAGTTAAAAAGACGGCTGGTTAAACTCTGTGCATTTTGCACATGTGACCATGTTGTGAGGTCGGGAAGCGGATTTCCAAGAAATACAAGAGATGGTTAGATTATTCTGGGCCTGAAAAAAATTGTACGATGTAACAAGGACAACGCTATGTCAAAATGTTTCACCGAAGGGGACATTTTAATTCACCCACAGAAGGCTGTTCTTAAGCTGTCCAAATAAAAATATGTATAGAATTGCAAAGAATAGGAAAACTTTATTTGTTAAAGAAAAGTTTCTAATGCGTTTTTCGTTTAGAATTTTCAAACTAGAAAGCACCACCACCTCGACAGTATTGTTTGTGCAAGAAAACCTGCAACAAGACAGTTATAAGTGGCTTTCGGTAGAGAATTCGTAAAGTAGAGAAATACAGTCCTTGGAAAGTATATCTATATTGAGTGTAATAATCAGGTCCCACATTTGACGTCTTAGTTTCTCTTTAAACTAAGCGACAGACATGATTGAGCTCGTATTGTCTTATTCTTTTTATTTTAGTATTGAGTAATTGTAAGTTTAAAATAGTTAAATAAAAGCCAGTCCCACCAGATTCAGCTTCATTAAAGGAAATTTTGACGAAGGGACAAGAATTGCCTCATCATCAAAAGTGATATTAACATAGTTACAGTTCGCTAATCCTGACAGGCAGCGTTTTCGACTGTCAGCGCTGGCCTAATGTATCGACTCGGCCGTCGGATTGAACAGTGTGAAGAAAAAGTTGGCATTAAAGTGGGAAGGATTTCAAGGGATGTGCCCTATGCTTTCATGATCCAATCGTGATTTTCTTTCGAGGCAGACCAGGTTCTGCCTCCTAGAACGTGTGAGCTGGAGTCCTGAGGGTGCTTGAGCAATACTGACTTGTTTTTGAGCGGGACAGCTTAGGCAGAATAGTGACTAGGCTGTGTGTTGGTTAACAGAGGAATCATGCTTCGATATCCAGCCGGGGAAAATGTTTGTCTCGTCCCCTAAGCATCCAGGCCGGCCCTATAGCCTACCTATTACCAATCTCAATGAATAACGGATACTGTTTCGACGAGGGTGAAGTGGCTTGTGCGTGGAGTCTTTTAATTCTCCGCATTGAGTGACTAATATGTGGGTTCCATGTCAGTCTATTGACAGAATTTTACTGTTTGTGAAGAACAGTTCATAAAAGCGTTTTATCTGCTAAGAAATTTTCTTGACTTTTGGGATACTTTAGTTCTTAAACGATTTCCCGTATTTTCTTAAACCTGCTGTCTCTAATTAATCAGCTCACTTTCCTTCTGCCATAAATGTCTCATGGGCTCAGTACTTCTTTCACACCTAGTTCTCTTTTCCCATTATTTTATACTAATTTCATAATCGTCTTCTCTAATTTTCCCGGAAGCCCTTTAATTTACCCCCTTTTTCATGCGTTCTTCGTAGAATCAATTCTCCTCCTTCAAGTACATTTTCGCGACATTTAATTCTTAGCACGTTCGCACAATTGCGGAAAGCGACTGTTAGTTTCGTCATGTCTGCCGTCTGTCCGCATGGAACAACTCGGCTTCCACTGGATGGATTTCCATGAAATCTTATACTTGAAAAATGTTTCGAAAATCTGTCGAGAAAATTCAAATTCCGTTAAAATATGACAAGAATAACAGGTACTTTAAATGGAGACCAATTTAAATTTGCTATCATATCTCGTCTTAGAATGAGAGATGTTTGAGGCAAAATTTGATATGTGTCTGACCGTGCATCATCGGCATAAATGAATTAGAGGACCAACTAGATGCAACAACAACAACAACAACAACAACAACAACAACAACAACAACAACAACAAAAACAACAAAAATTTATTGATCTTCAAATCAGCTGAACATGTTTTGGGCAATTCTATGCCCATCCTCAGGAGCGCAAGATTGTGAATTACAGCGTGTAGTATAATGCCCCCAGATTGTTGTCGGTCGGGGGCCTGGAGTTCGGCGACACGGACTATGTGTTCGGTGTGAAGGATGTTGCTCGACTCGGGCAACATCCTTTGCACCGAACACATAGTCCGTGTCGCCGCACTCCAGGCCTCTGACCGACAACAATCTGGGGGCATTATACCACATGCTGTAATTCACAATCTTGCGCTCCTGAGGATGGGCATAGAATTGCCCGAAACATGCTGAGCTGATTTGAAGATCAATAAATTTTTATTGTTGCATCTATTTGGTCCTCTACTTCATTTTGAGACAAAAGTTTTTAGAGAAAATCAAAACACATATTTTATTATTCAGTAATTATTTTTTTTTAAAATCATGATAATGTAAAAAAAAATGGTACGTCCGGGCAGGCCGCATATAAGAATATGACGCGCGCGCATTCATGTTGGGTTCCCAAGTCTACGAACATAAACTCAGGATATGTAGTAGGCCTACTGATTTCTTTTCCACAGCAACAATGGTTACACGAATGCGTCCCATTGTTACGTTATACGTACATTGTCTCTCTTCTGTCGTTTGTCTTCTTCAGCATAAAATAAGCAACCATTAATGCTGCCCTTCTGCCATAACTGATTACATTAATGCACATGTTACTTAAATTAATATTCACAACGTCAAAACCTAATTTTACACAGAGGCTACTGACTTTTGTGAACACGGTAATGAACCTTCGGGTTTCATAAAACGTGGAGAATTTACTGATCAACAGAGCTACTATATGTTTATCAAAAGAACTCTGTAGGAATTGATAACTTTCATGCTGCTCTTTTTTTTTGTGAGTGGTTTGGCCGCGAACATTTTGTTTTAGGTTATGAAAGACATAATTACTCATTTATTCAAAGGCCAAGTTAATTGGACAAGTCTTTATCATTTAATGCAATGCCGATATGCTTCCTAACGACGTAAAAATTACAAATATAATTATTATTTGATGTTTGTGGTCATGCAACTTACACATGCCATTTCTGTGTATGTTGTGCAGTTGTTGATAGTGTCGGACAGTTATTTCAAGCCTTATCGAGTGCCCCCGTTATCAAAGACAAGTAAAGTCTTTGGCGAAAGTATTCACAGGCTTCCGTATTTCGCCTCAAGTTCGTTGTATTAGTGTGTCTTTATCCCGTGAACTGAATTCAGATGCCTACATGAAAATGATCTCAAAATATCGGTGATCAAAGGAGGTCACATTTGTATGATATATTATGTACCGTCAATACACAACGTACATTAAGACAAGATGCAATAATTACAATTAGGTTATATTTGGCTACATGTTTCGGCCGTGACCGGCCATCTTCAAGCCAACTAAGAACAACATTAAAGTTCTTAGTTGGCCTGAAGATGGCCGGTCACGGCCGAAACATGTAGTCAAATATAACCTAATTGTAATTATTGCATCTTGTCTTGATGTACGTTGTGTATTGACGATGCATAATATATTATACAAATTTGATAATACACAAAGGGATGATATCTCTCAAAGGAGGTCAGATTTTTGGGAGGCTAGTGTCTCCGAAAAGAAAAAATTTGACTGAACAGAATGGCGTATAGCACGTGGTGTATCAGGCTACTTATGTAGGGTAAGGTAAAGTTCACCATTGAACAGGCCACGAAGGCCCAGAAAGAGAGCCGATTTATAGCTCTACCCTTTTTTCCAACCTCAGCGCTAGATGGGGGTGGGTGGTCAACGCCACACCCTGGCCGCTTTACCCTGGGAAAGACCCCGTACCCATTGTACAGGAGGCGGGGTGGATCTCAGGGCCGGTCTGGACGGGTGCGGAAAATCTCGCCCCCGCCATGATTCGATCCCCGGACCGTCCAGCCCGTAGCTAGTCGCTATACAGACTGCGTTATCCCAGGCCCTACAGGCTACTTAATGTACACGTGCTAAGTGTCCGTACAGAGAATCCACGACTAGATCAGTAGTTAATTTCCAGAGGGCCCAGCGCAATCGAATTTTTCGCGAGTTGGAATTAAGTGTGCGTATGGTCACGTAAATGTGTGTGTGTGTGTGTGTGTATTAGGGAGTCCAGTTGAAATCCGTAATCCATTACAGTGGAACCTGATCGGCTGCAGCATGACCGCCCCGCCGCATGTGTTTCCGCCCAGGATTACTCTTCCAACACTGTCGCCTCACTGCGCTTTCAATACAGCGATAAACAAAACTGACGCCCTTCTCAAAAATGTTACTTCTTCAGCTGTTTTAATTTCTGAAATGTGGCAAGTCTGAAATTACGTAACTTGAAATTTCATAAGGCGGGAAATTTCTTTAGTGGAATTGTGCAATGTAATCCTGTCATTTTAACACAACTTCACAAGCTGATATCATTACGTTATACAGACAAAATTATGCCGCCATCTAATCACAGCGTCGTGAAGACAGACAGTAAACCTTGACACGCGTCCAAAGTCTTCTACGTGATTGAGTTCTGCATCTGTTTTTCTAGTTGAAGATCCCTCTGCTTCAACTGAACTACTATTTGGTTGAGAAACGTAGGTGAACGTGTTGAGGAATTTGAAGTCGAAAATAAGTTCTATCCTCTTCGACCTTATTCTAATTTACATAATTCCTCCGTTGTCAGTGAGTGGTTGAATCACATCTTTGTTGCCATGGCAACCACTGTGACTGTGTAGGGAGATTTTATATTCTTGAATGTGAACTATCTCCATGGAGAAATGCCTCCCTGACAATTGATAGTAGCTCAGCTGGACAAGAAATTCCACGCCTTTCATGGAACACAAAACCCGCTACAGTGACCACCAAATTTCACAGCTGAAACTTACATAAAATTGGGGTTCACAGTTATGAACTCTTGCTGTGAGATACGTACATTTCAGTGTTGTCCTTCAGTCTACACCTGTATGTTCAAGCGGCTTATCTCCTATAAGACCTAGGATTAAAACTTTCAGTTGTGTACTTTTGATGAACACGTTTCTGTATACAAATTAAGCCCTATGCGCCCACAGATATCTCATTTAGATCGTAATAATGACTGAGTTCTGTATGGGGGTCTTGTATCTTGAGCAACCCTGTAGATCACATCTGGTGTTTCAGTCTGAAACCCGCACTTTGAGTAGGTATGTTCAGTTCCTGTCGGAACATGCCTGAGGCTTCGGAAGCGGTAGTAAGCTTTTCCTTGCCGTCTTTTGAAACTCTGCAATTTACAGTGAAGAGAACCTGCATTTACACAGCTTCTTGTGTTTTAAAAGCTCCCCAGTTTTTTAATAATTTTAGTCGGGGGAAAGTTTAATTACGTTCTCTTGCTTCTCGCAAGTATACTAATTTTATTACTGTTGCATAACAGATTAACAAGAAGACCGTCACGGACTAGTTTAGTGATAATAAAGCACGTTGGTGTTGTCATTCATTCATTCTATTGACCTTCCTACGAGAGGTCCATAACCTCTTTCAAAGCGAGATCTCCACTGAGTGCGATGTAGTGCTTCCTCTTTCAGTATCCAGTATCCAGTATCCGCTTTTTCCTTACGTTCATCTAGTAGCTGCCTATGTCTTCTTCCTCGCCTTGTTCTCACGTCTATCCTTCCATTTATCTTTCTTCAATAACTTGTTTTAGGTTTGATCAATTTGTGTTGTATATGATGGTCTTCTCACTTATTTCAACCTTTGCCTTATGATGAATTACAGATTTGCCGAAACATGTAGCAAAACACAGTAAATAGTATGATAGGTTTTTTTTAACAACTTGATGCACGAATTATTTATTTTAATACATTTATTACATTCTTCCACATGTTTCGAGCTCAATAGTGCTCGAAACATGTAGAAGAATGTAATAAATGTATTAAAATAAAGAATTTGTTCATCAAGTTGGTAAAAAAAAGACTATCATATTAGGATGCACGGTCAACAAAACGTAAAAACAGTAAATATTGTCCAATATAGATATGAGTGACGGTCTTTTATTCTTATCTGTTATAATCACCACCACCACCACCACCAAAACGGTATGTCTCGCCCTAAATTACGGTTTTATTGTCGGTGGCGATACATTATTGATTTCTGCAATGGTTCATTTCGACCATGAAGTAGAAGCACTGTTGTTGCATGCGATAAACCATGGAAAAGGGCTTCTCACCGACTGGAGACGCCACTGTAGCGGAGGGAATGACGTGGCCTGAAGACTTGAAATGAGTTGTTCCAGACGATTATGGGCATATTAGTAGCAAAAGTATGTTGGGGCTGAGAATTTTATTTACAAGCATTTTAGAAAGTAAAAGTTGTTTTACTGATAATTACGTTTATTGTTTTACAAACTTAAGAATTTCTCTTCTTTGTTGTGGTAGAAATTCTTTTAACATTAAATAGGCGTATGTGTTTATTTTTCTGAACACTTAGTGCCTAACCTTGCAGCTTGTGTTACTGGATATCTCACTTAAGTTAATGTATTTTAAGTGAAGCAGGTTCTACGATTAAGTGGCCTGTGTTTACGGGTTAACCATATCGTTTCTTCTAAGTGAATTGTGGGATTAATTTGTACAGGAAAGCAAGTATGGAAATCATCGCAACTGAAATCAGCGTAACATTAATTTTTGTTCTAGTGGCATTTGTGTGCTTGCAGTGGCTTAAATGTGTAACTTATCCTGGACGTAAAAGCTATCAGTCACTTCACACTGCTTAAAATATTGCGGTATTCCTTTACGGTTTCTGAGTTGGAAGCGAACATAAGTGTTTCCCTGCTGATTCATGCTAACCGGATTTTTTAAAATATTCTACAGTATTCAGGATATTGGTTTTCGCTGGGTGTACGAAAACAGGAGGAGAGTTGTCTTTACGCGCACGCCCTCATGTGTGTGTGAAGTCCATAACTTTTCAATTTCTTTTTTTTTTCGTTGTATTTTCAGCTAGCTGCATAATACGGAACGTGACGCAGTGTGGAATCACTGCTGCCTCGGTGAAAGAATGCCATCCGAATGGTAAACGACAGTACATGTGATGCCCCTTGACAAATGATCTACATTTTATGCACCGGCTTGTACCTGTCCTGATTTCGAGAAATCTATTATACTTTTTCGCTTTAGGGCCGACAACCAAAACGCTCTCGCCTGCCTTTGTAATTAATTAAGAACTGTAAACATTTTGTTAAATTTTATGGGCTGTTGGTTAGACGGGGTTGTTTACGTTGTTTGGTAGCAGAATGTGCTAAAAACATGAAGACAGGGATATTCTACTGTGTTCTCGCAAAAAAAACCATAAACTGACTATACATTTAAGCAAAAGTGACAAACATCGAAAGAAAAGTACATTTACCTACATTGTTGGGAGGCTGTCTCCCCAACAGACGTAATTACAAAAATTTACATTTATATTTAAAATTCCAGAAGAAAACAGAATTATTAACTTGGTTAAGTATTCAGATGAGTTAGCTACTGAAGACCCTATCATGAACATGAACAGTGTCAAGAGAATTTTAGAAACAGTGATAATTATTACAAATCTTCTACGGTCGCAGTAAACTAATCGCTTATTTTCTCATTGTCTGCTTTATGATTTTTCTCTATTACCGCCTTTACGTGGTTTTGTAGAGGAAAATACCAGACATGAAAATAAATCAAGGTAAAGTAAGTCAAAACACAACTAGTTTTATTAGATGTTAATGAACGACATGTTTCGGCCTACTTGACCATAATCAGGCTGCACAGTTTTACTAGACTAAATATATTATGGCGGATGTTGAGATCTCATCATCTGGCCAGAACTTATATATGTGTATGAGCAGGTACGGCGGTATCTTAGGTGGGGGC
>Ga0136643_10003581_pt1 | contig 20981 bp, 20 predicted proteins | sample TergutLab28metaG_FD_96883 | JGI IMG/M metagenome (GOLD analysis project Ga0136643, IMG submission 96883) | Labiotermes labralis P1 segment gut microbial communities from Petit-Saut dam, French Guiana - Lab288 P1 (version 3) (version 3) | ecosystem: Host-associated > Arthropoda: Insects >...
AAGTTTCATTGGGGAGATTTAGGCGACATTAAAACAGGTCGTGGTGATTTGGGTGAAGAAATGCCTGTTGTATTGTATAGACTTTTACAATACACAATGGTAGACGCTATTTCACAAGAGCTTGGCCTTGAAAAAGCCAACCACTTTTTGTACAAAGCAGGCTATTTGGCAGGCGAAGAGTTTGCAAAAAACATTTTAGATACCAAACTAGAATTTGACCCATTTATTGCACATTTGCAAGAGGTGTTGAAGGCTCTTAAGGTAGGCATTTTACGCATTGAAAAGTTTAATCATGAAACAGGCGAAATCATTATGACGGTAGCAGAAGACTTGGATTGCAGCGGTTTGCCTGTTACTGGCGAAGCTGTTTGTGTTTACGATGAAGGCTTTTTAAGCGGGGTCTTGTTTGTTTACACGGGCAAAAACTATGAGGTAAAAGAAATTGACTGCTGGGCAACCGGCGACAGGGTTTGTCGTTTTAGAGGAGTTGTTGCATAGTGGCAGTCGGTCAAGAGGTTGCAAAGACTTCTGAAACCCTGTTTTTGTACCTTAAAGACATAATTTATGAGCCTCAAAAGGCACAGCTAGACCTTGCTGATATTGATGAAGATTTTCACAAGCTAGGGCAGGGTCTAGCTTTTCTTGCCAAACTTTTGAACGACTTTAATGCCTTTGCTACAGATTTGAGCAAAGGAAATTTAAATGTAACCCCTCCTGGCAGAGAAAATATTATTGCAGGACCTTTAAAATCTTTACACGGAAACTTGCAACACCTTACGTGGCAGTCGCAGCAAGTAGCAAAGGGCGATTACAAGCAGCGTGTTGATTTTTTAGGTGAGTTTTCTGACGCATTTAACACAATGATTGAACAGCTTGAAGAAAGACAAAACGACCTCGAAGCCGAAATAGAGCACAGAAACACATTGATAAAATCCTTGGAAGCAGGTAATCAATTTTTAGCAAATGTAACTCGAAACGCTCCCAGTCAAATTTTTATAGTAGATGCCAAAACAAGAGAAATTTTGCTGGTAAACGAAAAGGCAGAGGCAGCTTTGAGGGTTGACCCTGCATATATTAAACGTTTAATAGATTGTGTACAGCAAAATGACCACAAAGGCAACGAGGGTTATAATAAATTGGAAGCAGAAATTGAATATTTTAATAAGCCGCTTTTGGTTTCAATATTGTCGTACATGGTTACTTGGGAAGACAGGCAAGCAATAGCGATGGTTGTCGAAGATATAACAGCCGAAAAAGAGAAGTTTATAAAATTAGAAAATCAGGCATACAAAGACGCTTTGACTGGGTTGTACAACCGTTTTTATGGGATGGAAATTCTAGGCGAATGGATTGATGCAAAAAAGCAGTTCGTATTAGTTTTTATAGACCTAGACTTTTTAAAATACATTAACGACACATTTGGACATTATGAAGGCGACAGATATATACTTACAGCTGCAGAGTATTTCAAAAGTCTTAACAGTGACATATTAGCGTGTAGGCTTGGCGGCGATGAGTTTATGCTGTTAATGCCCGATATAGGCGAAGAAACTGCGCAAGAAATTATGAAATGTTGTCAAGAAAGAATTCAAAATGATGAATATCTTGAAGGAAAAGAGTTTAAGTATGGAATTAGCTTTGGTACTGTCGAAGCGAATAAAGACACCAATATTTCACAAAGCGAGATACTCCATTTGGCAGACGAACGCATGTACGAAAACAAAAGATTGCGCAAAGCAAATCGTCAATAATTAAAATAATAAAAATATCGAACATCTTACGCAGACAAAAAAACTTTGTCTGCGTATATATTTTTCGATAAATAAAACTTTGGAGGTTTTTAAAATGAAAAGAGTGATTTTTACAGTTGCAGCAACGATTGTTGCGCTATTTGTATTTGTGGGGTGCAATATTTCATCTTCTGGGTCTGTTAGAGGTACGGGACCTATGGTTTTGCATCCCATCAATGCGTCAAATTTCACAGGCATTAACATTTCAGGGGGATACGACATCACTTGGATTAACTCCCCTAATTTTAACGTAACCCTTGAAATTCAAGAAAATTTGTTTGGTTATGTTGAAACTAGCGTATCTAATGGTGTGTTTAGCCTGTCATCCAGCAGAGGTTTTAACACAAGCGGAGGCAATACACCAAGGCTTCGCATTTATGCCCCATTTATTGACAATATTGTTTTAAGTGGTGCTGCAGATATAACAGGCTGGGACACATTAGACCAAAACAGCCTCTCAATTAATATTTCAGGAGCTGCTGATATAGAGCTTGAAGGAAGAGTTGAAAATCTGCACATTAATGTATCAGGTGCATCAAATGTTAGTCTTTTTGACCTTGTTGCAACTCATGCGGTTATAGATGTATCAGGTGCAAGCGACGTTGATATTCACGCTACTGAAACGCTGAATATTACACTTTCAGGAGTAGGAAATGTTAGGTATGACGGCAACCCAACTATAACCCGCAATGTATCGGGTCTAGGTGTCATTAGGGCTAGATAGGGCAAAAAACTAAAAACAAGAAAGAAGTGTGTACATAATGCAAGCCATTTTATCAACAAACAATTTATGTAAAGTATTTTCTAGCACAGGTCATGAGCAGCATGTCCTAAAAGAGCTGGATTTAGAGATTTTTGAAGGTGATTTTACTGTTATAATGGGTCCATCCGGAGCGGGCAAGTCTACGTTGTTATACGCCCTGTCAGGAATGGATAAGCCAACTCGTGGCAGCATTAATTTTTTAAATCAACAAATATGCGGACTGTCAAACGACGCTTTGGCGGTGTTTCGCCGTGATAATTGCGGCTTTGTTTTCCAGCAAACCTATTTATTGGACAATATGAGCATATTTGACAATATAATGGCGTGTGGACTTTTAGTCAATAAAAACCGCAAAGAAGTTGCCGCACGTGCAAAAAGTTTGCTGGCAAGTTTTGACATTGACGAAACAACATGGCGTAAGTTTCCATCACAGGTTTCTGGCGGGCAAGGTCAGCGCGCGGGTATTGCCCGTGCATTAATAAATAGTCCAAAAATTGTGTTTGCCGACGAACCAACGGGTGCGTTAAACTCCGCAAATGGGCAAGCTGTGCTTGATGCACTTTCAGAAGTAAACAAAAAAGGTCAAAGCGTTGTTATGGTAACACACGATTTGCGCTCTGCAATACGAGGCAACCGTATACTTTATTTTCGTGATGGCGGCATTGTTGGTGAATGTCATCTTGATAAATACGACAGTGATGAGAGCGCACGTCACACTACCCTTAAAAATTTCTTGCTAGAAATGGGGTGGTAATTGTGAGAAGTATTTGGATGCTTGCAGCGGCAAATCTGCGTAAAAGCAAAAGTCAAACAGCGAGTATGATGATTTTAATACTCATTGCCGCTATGTTTTTAAATATTGGTCTTGTTTTGTTTTTTGAGGTAGGCAACTTTTTTGACGAAAGAGCCGAGGAGCTTAACGCACCGCATTTTGTCGCATTTACCCATGATGAGGAGCAATTTGGGGTCAGATATAATTTCATTAAAGATTTTGACGGCGTTGAAGAAATTGAAACTCAAAGTGTGTTGAGGGCTTGGGGCGGTTTTTTTATCAATGACAATTTAAGCAGCGGCACTTTAGTAGTATCTACCAAAAACGACGAGCAAACAATGAACCCTCCCAGTCTTGTGGGCGATTACCTCCCCCTTATTAATAATGCTGTTTACATACCGCATTTTATGTTTTTAAGCGGGGGATTTAGCCTTGGCGATGAAATAGAATTTAATTTTTTACAAGACGACTTTGTTTTAACCATTGCAGGAAGCACGGAAGAGATTATGTTCGGCGACGGCATGATGATAAACACTTGGCGCATATATGTTTCGGATGATAAATTTGCGGCACTTTATGCAGAGCATGAAGACGCAAGAATCACGATGCTATCCGCACGCATGACGCATGGCTGGGAGGCTTTGACGGCTGCTTTTCAAGCCGAGCTTCGTTCCGGAGAGCTGGATATAGTTTTGAATTATAACCATGTCCATTCAGCAAGAACAATGATACCAACAATAGCCTCATTGATGATTGTTGCATTTTCTCTTATACTGCTTATTATTGTTGCAATTGTTGCACGCTTTCGCATAAGCAATGATATAGAAGAAAGCATGACTAATATTGGGGTATTAAAAGCATCGGGGTATCGCAGCCGCCAAATAATGTCCTCCATTGTTTTACAGTTTACCATGATAACTTTTACTGGCGGCATGATAGGCATTGCGCTGGCGCAGCTTGCATTGCCCCTTGTAACAGGCATTTTAGAGCCAATGCTCGCCTTGCCTTGGAATCCCTCTTTCAACATATTCGCAATGGCTCTTGCTTTGGCGTTGATTTTTGTATTAATTTTGTTGTTTGTTTATATAACATCACGCCGCATAAACAAATTACATCCTCTCGTCGCATTACGCGGAGGCAAAGAAACCCAAAAGTACAAGAAAAATCATCTGCCTTTGGAAAAAACACGAGCTTCTTTGGGGGTTGTGCTTGCCGCAAAACATCTTTTTCAAAATATAAGGCAAACTATTATGGTTGCTATTATTGTTGGCGCGCTTGCCTTTGCGGGTGCCTCAGGACTTATCCTAAACCATAATGTAAACGTTGACATGACGGCATTTTTAAATGTTATTTTTGGAGAAACACCCGATGCCGCTATTTTGTTAAACGACCCAAACGAGAGTGCCGACTTTATTGCATATGTAGAAGCAAATCTAGACATTGAAACGATTTATGGCTACCAAACCCTTCCCCTGCTGATTAACGGCGAAACAGTTAATTTTGAAATTGTGCAAGATTTTTCATATTTGGAAGGTCACGCATTAATAAGCGGCCGCTTCCCTGCCTCTAACAGCGAAATTGTAGTAGATGGTGCGGTTTTGTCAACGCTTGGCAAGCAAGTGGGCGATGTAGTGACAGTTAGCAGCGGTGATATAGAGCGGGACTTTACAATTACAGGCATAGTGCAAATTTGGGGCGGTTTTTTTGCCATGATGGATTTTGAATCAATGATACGTGTGCAACCCGACTTTATTTTCAGCACATTTTACGTGAATTTAACCGAAAATGCAGATATTGATTTATTTGCGGAGCAAATAAGAGCAATAGGCAGCAATACAGAAGGCGGTCTTCTTATAGTCTTGTTTCAAGAGCAAATTGATGCAACTTTTGCGGCAATGGGCGATATTTTCTCTATTGTTAATATAATTATATTGCTTGTAGTAGCCGGTGTTATTGTGCTTGTTCTTTATTTATTGGTTAAAACTATGGTTATACGTAGGCGTAGAGAATTTGGTACACAAAAAGCCTTGGGCTTTACCACATTCCAGCTAATGAACCAAATCGCTCTTGGGCTTACACCGCCCGTTATTATAGGTGTTGTTTTAGGCTCTGTCGGGGGGTATCTGGGCTTTAACCATATATTTGTGATGCTTACAAGCGGCATGGGGATAGCAAGTGTGAACTTATTCGTTCCCATAAACTGGCTGATAGTAGTTTCCATCGGTATTATAGTCCTCGCATACGCCACATCTATTGCAATAGCTTGGAGAATACGCAAAATATCGGCATATGCCTTGGTGACAGAGTAGTAATACTAATTCCAATTTAATACATGGAGTGCCGACTGAGCCCCAAACGCAAGGCGTTTGGGATTAACGAGGGAGAGCAGTCCATGATTTTAAATGGGATTAGTATAACGATAAAAACGGAAAACGGAAGGAGAAGTTATGTCAACATCGATAATACAAGTAAAGAACTTTACAAAGCGGTACGGCGATTTTGTTGCGGTCAACAATATCAGCTTTGAAGTAGAGCGTGGCAGTATTTTCGCCTTTTTAGGCCCAAATGGGGCTGGAAAATCAACCACAATAAATACGCTGTGCACCATTTTTGAAAAAACTGAGGGCGAACTTTTAATAGACGGACATGATGTAACAAGCGAAAAAAATGCCGTCCGTGCCGCCATTGGTGTTGTTTTTCAAGACTCCACTTTGGACACTAAAATGACAGTAGAAGAAAATTTAAAAATGCACTGTGTTTTTTACAAAGTTCCAAAGGAAGAAATTGAAGAGCGTATCGAATTTGTGCTAGAGCTTGTGGAGCTTACAAAATGGCGCAAAAAGATGGTTGGTGCGCTGTCTGGAGGGATGAAGCGCAGGGTAGAAATTGCCCGTGGGCTTATTCACTATCCAAAGGTGCTGTTTTTGGACGAACCCACAACAGGACTTGACCCCCAAACCCGCTTGCACATTTGGGAGTATGTGGTGAAATTGCAAAAAGAGAAAAATATCACCATTTTCTTAACCACCCACTACATGGATGAGGCGGAAGTTTGCGACCAAGTAGCCATTATGGACCACGGTACAATCATCGCTCACGACACCCCCTTTAACTTGAAGAAAAAATATACCAAAGACCGTGCTTACATCACCACAACAAACGATGCAGAATTGGAAGCTACCTTGAAAGAGCAAGCCATGAATTTTGAGCGGCGTGAAAAATATTATCGTGTGGATGTGGACGACAATGCGAAACTGCTATCGGTTCTCTCTGCTTGCCAAAATGATATTGTGGATTTGGAAGTGAGAAAAGGCACGCTAAATGACGTGTTTTTAGAAATAACTGGAAGAGAAATACGAGATGAAGGGGAGGCAAAATAATGAGTGTAATAATGTCATTGGCGGGGCGTAATCTTAAAATTTTTTGGCGTAACAAGCCCGCTTTAATCCTTAATTTAGCCATCCCTTTCTTTTTCATCTTTGTTTTTGGTGAAATGTTTGCCATTGCGGGTATGGATGGCGGTCAGCAATATATGCTTGCGGGTATTATAGCCGCAACAATGTTTGAATCTTCCGTACGTGTTTCCTCCCGCACCATAGAGGATATGTCATCAGGCTTTATGAAAGAGGTGCTTGTTTCGCCAATACCACGAGCACAAGTGGCTATTGGTCAATTTGTGTCCTCTGCTATAATTTCTGCAGTGCAAGGTACACTTATACTTGTGGCTGGCGTGTTTATTTTGGGCTACCGCATTACAACGCCTGTAACTATCCTTTGGTCAGTTATCGCAATGCTTTTTATTGGCATTGTCTTTGCGGGTTTTGGGCTTATGATGGCGGCAAAGTCTAAAAATATGCAGACTTTTCAAGCTGTATCCATGGCTATAACCATGCCTATGACTTTCATCTCAGGGGCATACATCCCCGTTGTTGCTCTGCCGGAGTTTTTGCAATGGGTGGCATATTTTAACCCGTTAAGCTATGCGGTGAATTTCTTCCGTGTTATCACCCTAGAGGCCACCCATATGAGCATTTATGAGCAGGTTCAAAACCTCTTTGCATTTGAATTTTGGGGTATGCAGCTCGGATTTTGGCACTCCATTGGTATCCTTGCAATATTCGGCGTAATTTTCCTTGGACTTTCCACGTGGACTTTTGCCAAGCTAGACTTTTCTAAAATGAATCGTCAAAAGGCAACTTTTGATATGTTTGAGTAGCGTAACATAAGGCAGGGGCATCATTACGACCCTACTCATGAGTTCCAAACTCCTTTAACGACAGGGTTTTCGTGTCCTCTTTTATAGTTCCGCAACGGTTTAAATCGTCATCATAAATATAAGAAAGCATCGACAAACACATCTATAATCGCTTCAAATAAACCTGCATCTGTATAGTCCGACATTCGACAACGATATATAAGAATATGGCGGGGAATATTGCTCCCCGCCATATTCTTATTGTTTTGTTGTTGCTGCTCATAGTGCTGTAATCACACAAGCACACCTTCCTTTGCTTGTAGCTTGTAGCCTGAATTACTTTGAGATTTAATACCATTATAGCACAGCAAAACTTATGAAGTTCATAATCATAAACTTATAATCCTTCGACCATTTATTGCGCCAGTAATTCAATAAATCTTTAATTGATAATAACATCACCGCGAGAAGCGTCCAATTTAGCACTATCAATATTTGTGTCAACATTTGTAATTACTATGTCTGCAAATGTTGTGGTGGCAGATAAAGTGCCTCCTATGTAAGAATTGCTTACATCAATATTTCCATGCGTAGTTTGCAAAGTAAGATTGCTTTCAATATCAACATTAGCAACATCAATATCATTTATTGTTGTATGAATAGTGATGTTGTCGGCATTAAGGCTGGTCAACCCAACAATACCGTTGCTTGTATCAATTCTTATGTTACTGGAATTGAAATTGCTCATTCTTACGTCGCCAGAAGTGGTTGTTATTGATACGCTCTCAAACATTACCCCGTCATGTATTGGTACAAGAATGTTAATAGTGCCGCCTCGGATAAAAGTATTGGGCTCTAAGTTCACATCTCTAAATATTTCTAAACGGTCGCCCATGAGCTCATAGCGTGGACGAATAACATGATGATAATATCTACCTGCCCCCGAAGCATCGGGTACGTATTCTATTAAAACATCACTTCCATTATGAGTTCCGATGGTTACATTATTAATTCTTGTGCTTATGACAAGATGGCTAATTTCATCTACAGAAAAATGCAAGCCGCTTTCTTCGAGCGTTTCCCCGCTTCTTAACCAAGTATAGCTGCCCTGAACCACTTGACCATCTGTTGTTTGGTCTTGACATCCAACAAAAAGCAGTGCAATAGTTGCTAATAAGAGCATCAATAAAGATTTTAAATGTTTCATTTACTTATTCCTCCTCGTTGTAAGACTATTTTGTTGTTCTTTCTTCTCGCTTTTATATATGTGAAAAAACAGAGTACCAGCCGCAAGAAGCCTTGCAGCATTGGAAATTATCCACCAATTTTCCATACCGAAAGGTTCGGGTGCGCCGCTTGTTAAGTCCCACATAAAGTTATTTATGGTATGTATAAGGATTACAGGCACAATCGAGTAGTATTTTCTGAAAACAGCAAAATAGAAAGTAAAGCCAATGCACCATCGGAGAATTTGCAGACCGTTTAGCCCTAGAAGCTCCCAGCTTCCAAAGTGCATACCGCCATTTAACACCCAAGCTGGAACGTGCATTATAGCGAAAAGAAGTGCACCTAGCGGTATTGCAAACCAACCAGATTTAATAAATCCGTAAAGCCTTGGCGTTATAAAACCAGCATATAAAATATCCTCCCAAGCTGCGAAGAGTAATGATATTGCGAAAGCTGAAATAATTGCTCCAAGGGAAAGTCGGTTAAAGCCGCCATAAAAACCAGGTATTAAACCACGGAATATTATAGGAATAAGGGAAAACAGCAAGCCCAAACGAATGGCGGGCCACAACTTCTCTTTATGTATCCCAATATACGAAAGCCCTTGCTTGTTATGCAAGACAATCACAATAATGGTTACTACTGGAATATACTCAATTATCCTCGCCACAAACCATGGCATTGGAAACCCCATGTTGCGTACAGTGATTGATGCAACAATAAGGAGAGTGCTAAACAAAAACATACACAAGGCAAGTATGCCGTCTTTTTTTCCAAATCTTGAAATTTCTTTTCCAAATCTTGATTCCATTATACCCCTCCAAATTATGGTAACGTTATAAAATGACCTTTGCTCAACTGCGCATTACCCAACATATCAAAAAAGATTATACCAAAAATAACTTACTCTGCCGTTAAAGGGAGTAACTTACGCACTAAAAGGAGTAAGTTACAGGTCGATTTCTATTGTTTTTGGAGGTCGAAAATGGTAAAATGTTAAGATGTGCAAGACAAGAAGGGGGCATGAGCCAAAAAATGATTATGGTTGCCATTTGTGATGACGAAACAACAATAGGTGCGGAATTGGAGCGTGCTTTAATTTGCATTTTTGAAAAAATGCAAATAGAATATAGCATCGATGTTTTCTTTTGCGGGGAAGATTTATGCCGACATATGGTACAAGGGGTACACTATGATTTGATTTTTCTTGACTTAGAGTTTGCTAAAAGTGAAATAAACGGCATAGAGGTTGGGCGGATTATTCGAGATACTCATCAGAATGATTTGGTTTCCATTGTCTATATTTCTTGGATAAAAGACTACTCCTTTGAATTATTTGAAATAAGACCTTTGAATTTCCTTATCAAACCTTTGGGGTATGATGTAATTGAAAAGACCGTAAGAACTTATCTTAAAATTGCAGGGCTCTGGTCAGGAGAATTTTCATATAAAATTGGACGTGATACCTTCAAAACCAAAGCCAAAGATATTGTATATATTGAAAGCCGTAATAAAAAATTGGCTATATATTTCGCCAACGGAAGCATTGCCGAATTTTATGGAGCAATAAAAGAAGTATACCAAGAACAGTTAAAAAAACTTGACTTTCTTTTTGTTCACGCTTCCTATATAGTCAATTTTGACTATATTTCCGCTATAAGATATGACAGAGTTTTCTTGGCAGACAGTGCAACACCTATACCTATTAGCCAAGGCAGAAGAAACGAGATAAGAGGGAAATATTGCGAAATTATGAAGCGAAGGAGGTTATAATTGTGCGTTTGGAGTATATTATTTTACATATTGTTTTTGCCGTCATATATGTTTTGGCTGTTGGAAAGACTATGAGGGTTTTTTATGAAGATAGACTTACATCTTTTGCCACCATAATATTCACATACTCATTTTTGTTTTTTGCAAGGCTATTTGTGCAGCTAACAGAATTTATGGATTTCCTAATTGAAAATAGTTATGTTGCCAGCTTGATTTTCGTTCTTCCTGTGCTTTTTATTGTTACTTTTAATTATAAGTCGTCCCTGATAAAAAGGGTATCGGTGGCATTGTTTTCATTCATTATATTTGAAGCAATTGTTACAGTAATAGGCAACTATATTTTTTTCCCTCTTGCACATATTCCTTTTCTGAATGCGGTATTAACCTACCATTGGCCTGCGGTTCCTATATTTTCTGGAACTATATTATTGCATTTTGTTGCAATTTTGCTACAAAAGTATTTTTCTTATATAAGAAAATCTTTTTTTGATTCATCTGTTTTTTGGGGCTTAACGATAATAGTATCATATCTATGGATTGTTACGGTTCTTGGTGGAAATGAAGTGCTGTCACCGACAGCCATCAACTTTATGAGTACGGCATTTTTGGGTGTTGGCACTTTCTTTCTCTTGTTCTTATACAATCTTCACGCAAAAACTTTTGAGTACACTATAAAGTCTGCTTTGCACGCTCAAGAAAAAGAATATTATTATACCCAATGCCAACTAATGCAAGAATCCGTAGAAAACACAAAAACTATACGCCATGATATGCAATTACATTTAGTAACCATAAGAGATTTGGCTGCAAACAACAAATTGGACGAAGCGACAAACTACCTCGATAGTTTGATTGGTGACATAAACAAAAACGAAATCCATAGCAATACAAAGAATATAGCTTTTGACAGCATAATAAACTTCAAGCTGGGTAACGCCAGGCAAGAAAACATAAAGTTGGACTTACGGCTTTTAATCCCGCCATCATTAAATATTGAAGTAGCCGATATTGTAATTATAATGGGCAACCTTTTAGACAACGCCCTTGACGCTGTTTCAAAAATCGGGGAAAAGGTGATAAAGCTGGACATTGAATACAGCAGAAAAAGCCTTTTTATACAAATAGAAAATACCTTTGATGGCATAGTTCTATATGAAGAAAAAATAGATGAAGAAGAAAAGCACATAGGAACACGTAAAGACAGCAACGAACATGGTTACGGCCTAAAGAGCATTCGCAAGTCTGTTGAAAAGTATAACGGGCATTTTGACATTAGTCATGAAGGCAATATTTTTTCGGCAACCGTGCTTCTTTATGCGGACACTTCTTTCCAAGCGCATTAAAAAGAATTTAGGCATATAGCAATGAGTCCAGTCAAAGTTAAAAACCAAAGCCGAGAGATGATAATTACCAGATAAAACTACAACGGGTTAAAGGCGAAATTTCAAAGTTTGACAAGAAGCTAGATTGATAAAGAAAATCGAACTATTAGAAGTTGATATTGCTGAAATCAACAGGGATTTATCAAATTTAAGTAGCTTCATGTAAAAAGTTCTTGACTCTCCGCTTGCAGGAGATTGTAGAATAGGATTTACAAGGAGGCGGGATTGATGTTTCATATCGGAGAATTTTCAAAAATGAGTAAAGCTACGATAAAAACACTCCATTATTATGATGAGATTGGTCTTTTGAAACCCGAAATGACCGATAAATTTACAAGTTATCGTCTTTATACAACTGAGCAACTTGTAAAACTTCATAAAATACAGTCGTTTAGGCAAGCAGGATTATCTATTAATGAAATACAGGAAATCCTATCGGGGCATGGCGTTAAAGATATTTTACAAAAACGCAAGGCGGAACTTATTTCTGAACTTGAAGATAGGAACAAACAACTCTCCCAAATTGAATTTATCCTAAAAGGAGAGAAAGGTATTATGAACTATGCGGTAGCAGTAAAAGAATTGCCAAAATGCATTGTCTACTCAAAGCGGTTGACAATCCTGAATTATGAGGAATATTTTGAGGTTGTCCCTAAAATAGGGGAAGAACTTATGAAAAAATATCCCGACCTAAAATGTGCAACTCCCAATTATTGCTTTGTTGTCCACCTTGATGGAGAGCACAAAGAAAAAGACATCAATATTGAATTTTGCGAAGCCGTAACAAAAATAGTGCCGGATTTTAATGATATTAAATTCAAAGAAATGCCGCCTATTACCGTTGCATCGGTTATGCACAAAGGTTCTTATAGCGACTTGGGAAAAGCGTACGCTTTTGCTATGAAATGGATTCAAGAAAACGGATACGCTGTTGCAGACAATCCCCGTGAAAGTTATATTGACGGTATTTGGAACAAAGAAAGCGAGCAAGATTGGTTAACCGAAATTCAAATTCCTATCACGAAATAAGCCGCAAATAAAAAACTGTAAGCGTAACGCTTACAGTTTTTTATTCATTTAACTTTATTGTCGCCCAAACATATCTTTTGTTACAAAAATTTGGCGTCAGGTTTTTTTGAAAAAGTGCTTGACAAAACAAAATATCCCGAGTATAATAAATACATGATGAATGTATGTTAATAAAATGAGGTGATGAAGTGCCTAGAAACAAGTACCCAGAGGAGACGGTTCAAAAAATTTTAGATGTATCGTTGCAGCTATTCATGGAAAAAGGGTTTGAGCAAACCACTGTGCTTGATATTGTGGCAGGGCTTGGCGGTATGACGCGCGGAGCATTTTATCACCACTTTAAATCCAAAGAGGAAGTGCTTACCGCTTTGCTTGAACAACACTTTGGCGGCGATAACGCCTTTAAAGAAGCCGTAACGGCAGATGTAAAAAATGGTTTAGAACGTGTGAAATTGGCAATGAAACTTGCTTTAAAGCGCAATACTGCAACCGAGCAAGACGCTGCATTGATGAACATGTATATCCCTCTTATTTCCAATCCTCGCTTCTTGGCAGAAAAGCTCAAAGACGACATTGAAAGCGCAAAGTTTTTTGAGCCTATGATAGCAGAGGGTATGGCTGATGGCTCTATACGCAAAGGTAACCCAAAACTTATGTCAGAGCTTTTGATGGTGTTAGTTAATTACTGGATGTTTCCTGCATTGTTTCCAGCCGATGCACAGGAGATGTTTGAAAAAGCTGAAATGATTGCAGAAATTTTTGAGTCTTTGGGCTTTAATGTTCTTGATGAAGAAATGTGGGAGCAGTATAAAAATGTAATGAACGCATTAAATATATAAAGCATAGTTGTGTCAATATTGCGGGACGCCAAAGGCGGCGTCCCCTACATTTAACTTTATACGTACATTCATCATGTATATAATTTGAGGAGGAACAAAAATGGAAAGTATTATTTCTGTATCAGGATTAGAAAAATCCTTTAAAAATCACAAAGTGTTAAAAGGCGTTAGCTTTGAAATTCAAAAGGGCAGCATTTTTGCCTTACTTGGTTCAAATGGCGCAGGAAAAACCACCGCTGTGCGTATTTTGTCCACCCTCTCCTATGCAGACGCAGGTACTGCCACCATTTGCGGTTATGATGTGGTAAAACAAGCGGACAATGTACGTCAAAATATAAGTTTAACTGGGCAATACGCCGCCGTGGATGAGATATTGACAGGACGGGAAAATCTACGGCTTATAGGTGCTTTAAAACACCTGCCAAATGCCAAAAAACGTGCAGATGAGCTACTCGAAACTTTTCGTTTAGAAGATGCTGCCGACCGTCGTGCGGCTACATATTCAGGCGGTATGCGTCGCAGGTTAGACATTGCTATGTCGCTAATGGGTAACCCGAAAGTAATTTTTTTAGACGAACCAACCACGGGACTGGACCCCCAAAGCCGCTTGGCAATGTGGGAAATGGTAAAAGGATTGGCAAACGGCGGCACAACAGTTTTTTTAACTACACAATATCTTGAGGAAGCCGAATATCTTGCCGACCACATAGCTATACTCCACAAAGGCATTATAGCCGCCGAAGGTGCACCGCAACACCTTAAAGCCATGATGCCTTGTGTCGGAGCGCAGCTTGACTTTGCCACTGCAGAAGATGCCGAAAAGGCTCGCTTGCTGCTTGCAGAGGCAGGCATAGAGATAGCTGGCATAGCCGAAAAAACCCCATCTCTTGAAGAGGTTTTTCTAACATTGATTGGTGAAAATAAGGAGGACAAATAAATGCGAGTTTTTCAAGATTCATGGACAATGTTCAAGCGTTGCTTAACGGCAACTTTAAGAAATCCCGAGGCTTTTGGCGCAGCAATTATTGCGCCGGCAATGGTAATGTTTTTATTTGGAACAATTTTTGGAAATGTTATGGATGTGGGATATGTAAATTATATTGACTTTATCGTACCCGGAATTATTTTGCAAACCGTTGCACAAGGCACAATATCCACAGCAATAAGCGTAAATAATGATTTGCACAAAGGCATTATTGACAGATTCCGCTCCATGCCCATAGCCAAATCCGCCGTACTTAATGGACATGTGCTTGCATCCGTCATGCGTAACATTCTCACAACTGCAGTCGTTATAGGCGTTGCTATTGCAATAGGATTTAGACCACAAGCAGGCATATTGGATTGGCTTGTTATCGCTGGGGTTTTTATCTTGTTTATGTTTGCTCTTACGTGGATTTCTGTAATAGCAGGCCTTGCCGCAAAAGCTCCTGAAAATACTACGGGCATGTTGTTTTTGCTCTTCATTTTACCATTTTTAAGCTCTGGTTTTGTTCCCACCGAAAGTTTGCCGAATTGGATGAGAGGCTTTGCCGAACATCAGCCCATGACTCCAATTATTGACGCAACCCGTTCGCTATTTTTAGGTCATCCTCCAGGTAATTCATTGCCCATTGCCATAATTTGGAGCACGGGCATCATCATCGTAGCCACCATTTTCTCTATTCAAATTTACAAGCGCAAGCTCTCGTAATACTCATTAATTAAAATACGAAGCATATCAATGAAGCCTGCGAAACAAGTCAAGCCCCTACGGTTCGCGGGCTTTTTTGATGTTCTTTTGAGTAACCACATCGAGAGGACGAGGGAGAGAAGGATTGGATTGGAGTTAGTCTGTTGTTACTTAAAAGTCATTATAGATTTGACAAAAAGAATATTGACTATTTTTCATAAGTATGGTACTATATTATGTGTTCTGAATAGACACATGGACGACACCACGGCTTTGTTTTGAGAAGGAGGGCACGAATGCGTAAAAATGTCTTTCGTGTTGGCGGATATTTACTTATGATAGAAGATGACCCCGCAATACAGGCGGATAACAAAAAAATTCTTGAACAACATGGGTATAATGTGCGTCAAGCCTTTTCTCTCGCTCAAGCTCGTGAAATTATCGCAAGCGAACCTCCAAGTGTAATCACATTAGACCTTAAACTGCCAGATGGCTCGGGTCTGGATTTTTTGCGTGAAACTCGGAAAATTTCCAATGTTCCCGTCCTTATTTTGACTGCAAGCGACACCCCTTCAGATATTATCAATGGGCTTGAAGCTGGCGGCGACGATTATATAACAAAGCCTTACGATATAAATGTTTTTTTGGTCAGAATAACAACACTTATGCGGCGAGCCTCGCAAATTCCCGACATGCTCGAAATAGGGCCGATACGAATTAATATGGCGGCAAACAAGGCATTTTTAAATGGTGAAGACATGTGTCTAACCCAAAAGGAGCTTTCCCTTTTGCAGCAATTTACCCAATACCCTGAAGAGATAATGCTGCCTTCTGCCTTATATGAAAAAGTTTGGGGTCAAAAAATGCTTGGTCAAGATAATTCGTTAAAAGTGGCAATATCTAAATTGCGTACTAAACTTTTTGGTTCGGGCTACACAATAGTTGCCAGCCGAGGCGAAGGATACTGCTTTGAAAGAGAGTAGTATGCTCATTTATAATAAGGTTAAGAATGAGAAACCTTCGTTAATTTTCGCATTTTATGTAGTACAATACTTTATAGGGTTATAAATTTTATTAAAAGCAGGTGAGCAAGTGGAACATACAATGCGAATAGATTACGACAAAATACAGGAAGGCTTTTTTATAGCAGGACCACTTAACCTTGACCTGCATAACAAACAAGTCTCCACGGCATATGGAGTAAAAATCAATTTAAGCGAACATCAATTTAAAATGCTTTACATGCTTGCAATCCAAGAACCTGCTTCACTTTCATTTCAGACAATTTTTGACGCAATATCAAATGATTGTAATATTTCTTGCGACAAAAATCAAGCATACGCAGAAATAAACGAGCTAATGGATATTATTGGTAAAATAGGTCATGGCTTTATGTGGATAGAGCAAATTCTTGATGGTTATAGCTTCAAAACTAACTGGGGGCGGGACTTGCAAAAAGACTCCCAAATCATAATCGAAAACCCAAAGAAAATTGAGATAGAAAAAAAGCCCGTAAAAAATTTGAGGAAATTAAAAGGCGTATATGCTGGAATGGCGACAGCAGCAGTTATGGGCGTTGCTTTAATATGGGCTATATCAAATAATCCTCCGCAAGAAATTTTTACATTAGAAGACCCCAATGTTCCTCTTGGATACTTTAACGGCAGCATCGTCTTGCCCACTATACATGATGTAACAGTTTCTGAAATTGTTGAAATACCATTGTACAATCCACCAGAAAACAATTTTTGGCTGGCTTTTGAAGTGGTTCTTGCAAATACAAATCAAATTCTTTACATTTCAGATTTCTTTGCACCAGGCACTGCATCAAATATTGTGATACCTGCCGAAGTTTTTGAAATAGGTGACAACAAAACTGTTTTAAACATCCATGCATACAGTTTCCCTAGCCTTACTATACAAGAGACTTCAAGCACAGAATTTAATGTAATCAGGCAAATTTCTAATTAATTGCAAATATAAAGTGAGGGCATTACGTGGAGCAAAAAGTTAAAAACAATAAAATTAAATTGCGCATTTTAATAGCGATATTAGTTTTGAGTGCTGGTAGTGCGATTGTTTTTGCTGCAATTATTTTGCACGACATAATAACAACTAGACAAGGGCAGGACTTTTTTGCGCAAATGTCCGTTCCTATTGTGCAGCTTCCTGTCAATCCACCGCAGCAAAACATCGTAGCAGATGACGAGAGCAATGATGATAATATTGACACAATAGCAGAGGAAGAGCCATTTTTACTCCCAATTTTAGACTTTGAAGCAAAGCGTGAGCTTGCTCCGAATATTGTCGGTTGGATACAATCGCCTGGAACCGTTATTAATTATCCAATAGTTCAAGGTGCAGACAACGATTTTTATTTAGACCACTTACCAAACGGCAGACGCAATTCAATGGGCTCTATATTTTTAGATTATCGCAACGAAGCGGACTTTTCAAGTCAAAACATGTTTATATACGGACACAATATGGCATCAGGCGACAAATTCTCATCTTTAAGACAATACGAAAATAGAGCTTTTTTTGAGCAACACAGCGAGATGTTTATTTTTACACCACACCAGAATTTTGTGCTTGAAATTTTTGCAGGGTATAATATAAATTCTGCAATAGAGCATCCGCCGATGTATTTTGAAAGCGAGATAGATTTTGAAAGATATATTGAAAATTTGCGCAGTAGGTCTTTTATAAGAAGTGATGTGCAAGTTAGCTACAACGACCAGTTGGTCTTTTTAGTAACGTGTGTTTATGCGGATGATAATCCATGGAGAAGCATAATAGTCGGCCGAATTATAGCCCTCGATTGGTGATTTTTACGCATGAAAATAAATTTATAACGATATTATAGGTGGTGAATGTTATGAAAAAAATAAAAAAGCTACATATTTTAGCAGTTCTCTCTATTGCGGCTTTGGCGGCTGTTTCACTTGGCTTAATGTATCAGCTTGGATACAACAACGCAATGCGTGCTTCTGCTAACAACAACGAAATCTTTATCATGACAGATTCTGCTGTGCCGCTTGCTGCTGTTGTTCCAAACCGAACAAATGTTTTGGTAAATGAGGCATCAGGACGAAATGTCAATAGAAATGCAAAAAGCGAGATTGATTTTTCAAATGCCAGTGACGGATACGTCATGGCAAGATGGCTTGACACAACCGCAACAGACGTTCGTGTTGTTATAGTCGGTCCAAACGGGGTGCAATATCAATACCGTTTAAACAACGCAGGAAGATGGGAATCGTTCCCCCTTTCGGGCGGCAACGGAAGATATGTAGTGCGTGTTTTAGAAGCAGTTGGCGGAGGTAGGTTTGCTGTAGCTAATACCGTCAATATTGACCTTACGCTAACCAACGAATTTGCACCATTTTTACGTCCTAACCAGTTCGTAAATTTTGATGCTAGGAGTACGGTTGTTGCACTTGCAGCAGAGTTAGTTTTTGACTCTAATAATGTTTTAGAAAGTGTGCAGAGCGTTTACAACTGGGTTGTAGAAAATATAACTTACGACACAGAGCTTGCCCGCACTGTGCAGTCAGGGTATGTCCCAGATTTAGAAAGAGTATTAGAAATTAGGCGCGGAATATGCTTTGACTATGCATCGCTTATGACAGCAATGCTCAGAAGCCAAGGAATTCCCACACGTCTTGTTATTGGGTATGTCGGAGATGTGCGTCATGCTTGGATAAGCGTTTACTCCGAAGGCTCTGGCTGGATTAATAATGTTATACAATTTAACGGCAACACTTGGAGAATCATGGATCCGACTTTCTCTTCAACAGGAAATCAGAGCGAAGAGGTTAGAAATTTTGTCGGAACTGGCGCAAACCACAAGCAAACTCATGTTCATTAAAAATTAATTTATTAAAATCAAAGCGCATACTTTAAAGTTATTGCCAGAAATTGGTAATAACTTTAAAGTTATTGTGTTTGTAAATGGAGGATTAAAAATGAAGCGCAAGAACCTTACGAACACATATTTATCAACACTATGCTTGGAGATGTCAATGCTTTTAAACGCAGGTATCACCATACAGCACGGTATTGGTATTATGTTGGACGACGAGCCAGACAAAAATGCACAAAAAGTTTTGCAGACTTTGGCGGACAAGTTAGATGGCGGCACTCCACTTTCTGTTGCCGTTACACAAAGCGGCTATTTCCCGTCTTATATGGGGAATATGATAGAAATTGGTGAAAAAACAGGGCGTTTGACCGAAACCCTAAAAGCCCTTTCAGAACATTATCAAAGACAAGAAAGACTCGCAAATTCTATACGAAGTGCGGTTACTTACCCCGCTATTTTGCTTGGCATGATGATTGTGGTTGTTTTGATACTAATTGTTCAAGTTTTGCCAATTTTTAATGATGTTTTAGGGCGGATGGGCACACAAATGTCAGCTTTTGCTTCACGACTTATGGATTTTGGTAATTGGTTTAGAGGTGCTTCTATCGTTATTGCAGTTGTTACTCTTTCGATTTTTGTTATTGCATTTTTAATATGGGTCATCCCAAGCATAAGAAACGGAATAATTAAAAGTTTTAGAAAAAGATTTGGTGCAAAAGGGCTTTTTGGGCGTATTGCGGCTTTTCAATTCGTTTCGTCTTTGTCCCTTGCAGTTTCTAGCGGTCTTGGCGTTGAAGATTCAATAGACCTTGCCGCCTCTTTAAATAGCGACAATGAAACATTAAGCAAAAAGTACGATAAGTGCCGCACCCTTTTGAATGAAGGAAGCAATCTTGCCGATGCTTTGCGTGAATCTGAAATTCTTTCCGTGCGTGATGGCAGGCTTCTTGCATTAGGCGACCAAAGCGGTATGGCAGACAGCACCATCGCAGAAATTGCAAAAAGAAGCGACACATCAATACAAGACGAAATTGCAAATGTCGTAGGCCGCATAGAGCCAACACTTGTTATTACGACATCGGCTATTGTGGGCATTATACTTCTTTCGGTCATGCTTCCGCTTATTGGGATAATGACTTCGATTGGATAAGGGGGTACAAAAATGCAAAGACGTGTTTTTAAAAAAAATCCCTTCCATGCTATAATTTCCGGTGTGGCACCCTTTCTATTTTCGGCTTTAATTATTGGTGCATTGTTTTTTGGTTTTAACGCAGCCGAAGAATCAAGCAGAGCAGAGGGAGTGCGACTTTTAGAAGAAACAATTATGCGGGTTGCCATCCACAGCTACGCAGTTAATGGTCATTTTCCTGAGAGTATAGAATATATTATCGAAAATTATAACGTTTATGTTGACAGGAGTAGATTTTTGGTGCATTACCAAGTGTTTGCTTCCAATATGTTGCCAGACATTATGGTTTTTGAGCTTAATTAAGGCGGTATATTATGATTAAGGAATTTAAAAACAATAGTAAAATTGACAGTGCGTTCGTCCTTATGGTTTTTTTAGTATTTGCCATTTCGATATTTTTGGTACTTATTTTAAGCGCAAGTACGTACAGCAATATGAATGAGGTTTCACAAGAAGGCCAAAACGAGCGCATCGCATTGTCGTAT
>Ga0136643_10003583_pt1 | contig 20978 bp, 11 predicted proteins | sample TergutLab28metaG_FD_96883 | JGI IMG/M metagenome (GOLD analysis project Ga0136643, IMG submission 96883) | Labiotermes labralis P1 segment gut microbial communities from Petit-Saut dam, French Guiana - Lab288 P1 (version 3) (version 3) | ecosystem: Host-associated > Arthropoda: Insects >...
ACAACACGGCATGCTGCCACAATACCCAAAAGGTACAGCGAAATTAATGTGACTTTTATAGTGTAACTTTAGCAAGGGCGATATGGCTCCCTGATGATGGCCCTAGGACCGAAACATTTCGGAGCGTTTTAATGTTTTAATGTGTAAAATTTTACAAATTTTATATATGTGCACTAGTTTGTATAATAATTGAGTATAATCTGCCCATTTTAATTTGAAATTTCTTTTTTATGTATTTACTCGTACCCGTCTCAAATATACAACAAAGGCGATCAGAAATATATTTTAAACACATTCAAAATTAAGTAATATCAATTAGCCACATTCTTAAATGAATTTCTGCCCCCAAAATATAGCCATAGTTTTCGAATGAAGTGTTCTTACTTGTACGGGGGTACTGAGAAGTCCTTAGCCCGATCAAGAAGGAAACAAGCTATTGTTCTTGTCAGAATGGTGTAAATTTCCTTCGGCACCTTGCCTTGCAAGAAAAAAATACTTGATGAGAGCTCGCGTCTCGATGTTGTTGAAATCGCGCGCGTCCCTGACATGCTTCCGAGATTGTTTCCTTCCTGGTCGGGCTAAGGACTTATCACCACTCCGGTAACCGCTGCAGAAAATATTGTTAAGATGAAGGTCCCATACAGACACGCCTGACGAGGAAATTAGGTGCCAAGAGGGTGAACGAGACGCGAGGAACTCCAGTTGTACTCTACCATGCAGACGAAGTCTTCTGTTGTTTCTGAATAGCCAGATACCTACACATAGACTTTCACGGACTCCGATGGAGACGATTTAAAGAAGTTTATTTCAGTCGAACAATAAAATGTTGTGGGCCGCGTGCTTTTGTTTGAACAGTAGAAAGTGAAACCTTAAGACAGTGGTTTCATATTGTTCATTCTGTGCATTGTAAATGATTTACAGATCCTTAGACTAACAAAAAAATGCCCAGTCCTACTATTATATATTTCACATACTAAAGAAAAGACCTCTTCAAAGAATGTTAGCCAGTCACCGATCCACGTGGTGAAATTACTTGTTTTTAAGTATTTTCAGAGCTTACGTCGACAAAAAATTGTGCAAAGAACTCGTAAATTTGATGTAAATTGTTGTATGTTTGTCCGTGCATCTTTGCATAAGCGTAGAGAAGAGAACCAACTAGATGCTACTAAATGCTTTATTGCAGTTATAATCTGCTCAACATGTTCTGGGCACTTATATGCCCATCATCAGGAGTTCGAGACTATATTTGTGTTATTGTCGCATATGTTGTGTAATGTCTTGGTTGCTGGTGGTCGGCTGTTAGGAGCAGAGCAGCAGGCTATGCGTCCGGGTTGAAGGAAATTTTGTGACTGCAAAGTCGCACAATCTCCCTCATCCCGGACGCATAGTCTGCTGCTCTGCTCCTAACAGCCGACCACCAGCAACCAAGACATTACACATCATATGCGACAATAACACAAATATAGTCTCGTAAATTCTTTATTACAATGGTTATGAGTTAAAATACATCTTACTGCAAAACATTACAATTAAAAATCATAAAACAAGATAATGCCTTCTTCTAGTTTCTTGCGGTAAGGGTAAAAGCAGCTAAAGGTAGAAATAAACGACGTTTATTTTCTTTCAATTTATTAGGTTCATTAAAGTGCGTAATAAACCCTTCAGGCAATTTTCATTATTGATTTAGGGTTACACCGGTAAGATCCACTTCTTTTGACACGTTATATCTGCACAAACCGAAGGTACCAAATATAGTCTCTATACTAATTCACCGTTTCTTCCAGTTTTAATTACCTGCGGCCTTTTTTCTTCAGAAGCGGCATTTCTGTCCATATTTCACCTGCACTGAAAATAATTGCAGTTCTCTCTTCTAGCCCAAGCTGAACGCTTCAGTATGAATAGCGTATAGGATGGATGCTAGTAGCTCTAGTCTATTGTGTTCAAGAAGGAGACTTTATTATGTGGGTCTCCGTCTTCAACAACAATATACCAGTAGGAGTGTTCACTAGACAAAGGCTTCGGCTTTGGAGAATTTCAATACACTTTATTCTGTTTTATGAATACTCGTCACTATCCTTCTAATTATGCATTAGCTGAGTTTATAAAGGTTGCTTAGACATGTACAAACACGTTACAATAAAATACGTTTCAAGTCTCTGTCTTCCTTTCCGAAAATAAGTTTGCAACTTTTTATATAGTAAAATCAGATCATCTGATTCAAATTTAACTGTCCGCACTGTCGTAGATGTTTAGGAATATTGAAAGTACAACATGTGCAAAACATTAAAATTATTGTATATTTCACAAATGTCATTTTCCAGCTTAAATGTGGCTCAGTCTTATTAAAAGCAATCAATTTCCGATTCTTTCAGATATGTTGCTCACTGCGTACCCTAGTTCCCGCAGATCGTCCGAGAATATTTTAGGTCAGTATACAAGGGGCGGGGGCACGCGGTGGCGCAGTTGGTTCAGGCACTGCGCTACAAGCCGGAAGGTCGCGGGTTCGATTCCCGATGTTATCATTGGAGTTTTTCATTGACATAATCCTTCCGGCTGCACTATAGCTCTGGGATTGACTCAACCTCTAATAGAAATGAGTATCAGGAATATTTCCTGCGGGTAAAGGCGGCCGGTGCGTAGGGGTGACAACCTTACCACATTCATGTGCCGATTGTCTTGAAATCTGGGAGCCACAGTCTCCTGAAACCCTCTGGGCCTGTTCAGGCCTGTAATGGGATTGCTTTACCTATTGCACAAGGAGCAGGACATGGACAATTCAGTCCTCATTCTGTCCAGTGATCATTCGCAATTACCCTACTATTCCATATTGCATAATAATGCAATTTTAAAGGCTTTGTTAAATTAAATGTGTAATTAAAGTTAGACATTTTAGAAATTCACATTTACTTTAATAGGTAATGTAGATTAACTTAATATCCCGTTCAAACCTACTTTTACATTAAATTAATTATGGAAATCCCTTCTTCCTTTTCTACTTTTATTTATTTCGTCTCTAATTTCAAAACTTCTCTTCGCTTGTCCGCCACTCTTCCTACGAAACTGGGCACATCTTTTTCGCTAAGCACTTCTACACGAAAGAAAAACAACAAAGAAAAAATTCCGGCAGTTTCAGAGTACTTATTGATGATAAAAAATCATCGCCATCATCACTGTCCGTCACTAGTTATGCCTTGATATACCTGTTTCGGGATCGTCTAATATTACCTTCAAAGATCTTCCAAATCATCTTCGTCCATGTGGTCTATAATTCAGCATTATTTTAGCATTGTGTTGTTGCGTAGTAATTTTGGGATACATATCACGGCAACGTTCAAGATAATGAGGCTTATATTTCTTATTCTGTCTGTGGTGAAACAACCCAAATATTCTTAGGTCGCCTCTTTTTTTCAGATTGATAGATCACACATAATTATACGCACACACACACACACACACACACACACACACACACCTTTAGGACCCACCTGAACTAGTGGTCAATTCGTCAAGGAGGCAGCGTCCTGTACAACATACAACAAACACAAGGGACAATGCCCCCAACCGTTTACGAACTAATGGTCACAGCTATCGAGGGGCCACAGACCTGTGTCTCAGGTCGCAGGGTTACTAGTTTCGGTCAGCAACATACATTAACCTCTCTAACTGTAAGAGCGCTAATGGAGAAAAAATGAAATACCACAAGAATTATAGAGAAACTGATTTACTCTGAAAGGCGTAGACTCTCAAAAAGTTGTTGCTGAAGATTCAACACGTTCCATACGTTAAAAGACGACGGTGTATCAAAGGTTGATCAACTGCGTGACTCTGGAAGAGAAGACAATAAAAGGCGTCGAAAAGTCGGAAGCTCTTTGCCCAGCGGCACATCCTGACATCCCTGGAGTCATCAAATTTACTTCGATTTGCTGCTTTTTAAATGGCCTTCAAAGATTACAAAATTCCTTGTGCCACGTCTGATGGCGCTGTTAACAACACAAGACAGTCAATGAACGTACAGCGTAACATTTAGACGCGTTCGTGCAACCATTTTGTAGTGGAAAAGCAAGGAATATTACACAGATTGTTTGTGTATTTGTAGCCTGAAGTATCCAGCATGCAATGCTCATGCGTCGTTATGTCATCTGTGGCCTGCGTCTCTCTACAAGAATTTTCCACAATATCTAAAAAAGGCAAGAATTTTCTAAAAATAATAAAATATCGAATTTCATGAAAATCCGTCAAGTGGGAGACGAGTTGTTCCGCACGGACCGAAGGACGGACGGTCAGACATGACGAAGTTAACAGACGTCTTTCGCAATTTTAAAAAAGCGCCCAACAGTGATCCTGTCTATTGATCTTCGACATGTTCCCACAGTTTGGTACAGAAATTAGCAGAAGTATTTTCTGAAAATCATAGAGAGGTTACTTCCTCTTCAAGTGAAAGCAACAGTTGGAATCAATTATTTAATAGACCTTTCACGTTACTAGCCTTTGGGGTGGATCTTAGCCCCTACAAGGCCCAAAACAGAGACTAGAGCAGAAGAAAGAATGAAGGAAAAGATCACGGAAAAACAAATGAAGATGAATAATAATTAATTTTAAAGATGGAGTTGAAACTAGGAGACAAAGAATTTGTATCAGAAAATGTAAAAAATTGCCAAGTTAACTTGGCAATTCGTATTTAAAGTGAGATATTTTTTCTACGGGCATGGGATATTAAAGAACCAACTGTTCAAATTATAATAAGTTGTTATACAACCGTAACAAAACAGTTAATAATACTCATATTTGCTGATTAAATTAATGATACTCTCGGTTATTTGAAAAGATTTTTGGTAAAATAATGTCCCGTCCACTCGACAAAACAATGATTTCCAAGAATATAATTTATCATATTTATTCCCTGATAAAGTTTAATGTTCCCAAAATTGCCAACAGAATACCATGTAATGAGACTGATGTTCCTTGGAGCTAGCGACAGATTGTTGCTGGATTTAATCCTATTACTGATGAATTTTCGTGTTCCCTTTCCTCTGGATCTCGCTCAGTACATGATTGAGTGAAGGGAATATTGGTGTAGCAAGGTATATCCCAGCTGTGTATACTGTGTCATAGCATAATTACAGCGGACAGGTGTGTAATCTAGCCGTCGTGCACATTCCTTCGTAGCGGCAAACACAGATCTGCTGAACAGGGGTGAGAAAACATAGGCACTAAGTTTTATACATCTAGCATCCGTTAACAGTACTGCTGCTGAAGTAACATTTCATCCGTGGTTTTACTACACTATTGCAATCATTAATATGCCATAAATTTTGCAGCGTGTGACGTAACAGAGAAAGTTTCTAGCATTTTTCCTTTCGACTTTAAAGCTCTCTAATTTGTTTACGATTTTACGAAAAAAGCTAATATTTATCGGTGGGCCGAGTAGCTTAGTTGGTGTAGCGACTAAGGTACGGGCTAGAGGGTTCGGGGATCGAAACCCGGTGGGGACGAGATTTTCCTCCCGTCCAGACCGGCCTTGGGGCCCACCCAGCCTCCTGTACAATGGGTACCGGTTCTTTCCCGGGGGTAAATTGCGGCCGGGGCCTGCTGCTGACCACTCACCCCCTTCTAGGGCCGCGGTCATGGAAGAGTACAGCTATACCTCTATCCACCCTCTGGGCCACACCGGGCCTGTAACGGGATCATTTTACCTTTACCTTTATCTAATATTTATCGCGTCGAAAAATGAGATTATTACGCAATAGGTAATCGGAGGGAATGCGGAAGGTATATCTTTTGCCTGATTGAAGTGTTACCACAAGTTCCTTTCAGTGGGGGGAAGGGGGGATCTGAGGACAACACGAAAAAAATTATTTGGGCCGAAATTTCAAAATCGACCTTCCTTATTATAAAACAAAAGTCTGAAAACTTCTATCACGGCTCTCGGTAACGTCTTGTCCTGCACGTCGCATTTCATAGCAACTAAGTACATTCCAGATCATAAAACTCAATTGTTGATATTTGCAAATGGATAAAATTCATAGGGCAATCAAGTAAAGAATTTCCAGTGACGAACAAAACTAGACATTTCTTCAGAAAACCTTCGGTTTATTTTTATGTAAAATTGTCTGAGAGGAAATGTTTATCACGCGTTTACTGTAATCACGTGGGTAAATTAAGTCTTCAGAATTGGCGATTTGCAGCCGCGCGGTTTAGCCAACTTCAGGCGAATAAACAATGCCTATTGTTTATCGAAGCTTCCAGCCATCTCTTGGAAATTTACACCGCAACTGTATACACCGTCCTACTCTTCATAGACTAAAGTTTATATTGGCTGATGTTACAGCAACCCTGTTTGGATTAATGTTAAACTCACATAATTTGGAATATCCAAGTGTGCTAATGACAGTATTGAATATAGGCACCAGTTAAAGAAATGCAACAATTGAAATTCACAGCCGAATTTGCATAGAAAGGAGTGGTGGCTGAAATATATTGAAATAAATAGTTTAAACAGCAAATGGATTTGAAGATATTAGAAATTCAATGAAACACAACCAATATACTTAATTCAAATCAGTACATAATTTAGTTCAAGTCAGCAGTCATACTATTATTATCAGGCTGACAAATAATAAGGAGAGTAAGCACACAATTTCATTTAGGATTGAGATATCAAATAGGTATTTATATAAAATGTTTACTTCTCGACTTGGATAGCCTTAGGAACGAAGGTTTTAACAGTTGTTAATTTTGGCATAGTTTGGGATTATGTTTTCCCGAATCCATTCTTGGTTAAAGTGCGAGGATAAGTCAAATGTAAACTTCAACTATGTTTTATCTTGTAATTTTTTGAACACAAAAGGTAGAAAATGACTTCATTTTTCTATGTAGTATCCTACTGCCACCTGTCGGTCACTCTTCAAACCATCAGTATCATTGTTGAAACTTACAAGAAAATCGATCTGTGGTTCGAATTTTTATCGCACTTTCACGGTTTTCATGTGACCCTCCCTCGTATATACTTGCACTGCAGCTGTGCAATTTTCTGTTTGTTTTCTTGCATTGATGGATAACAGCTTGGCTATTGTTTATAGTACATAGGCAATTCATCCTATATTCTTTCTTAGGTCTGTCCAAATTATTTAGGCACTGAGGTCTCAACCCTAAAAGCAGCTGTGTAATTTTATTCTTCCTTGTGCGCTAGCCGGATAATAACAATGTATGGTTGAAACATGTAACTGAACTGAAATAAATGTACGCTGATTTGAATAGAATGTATTTGTTATGTTCGAATGAATTTCTTACATATTAGATTATTTAAAAACAACAGGGATGAATTGACTTAAAAACAAATGAGATAACTGTGCCAGAAATAATTACGTTTATGAAAATGGAATTATTATCTTACTATTAATTACGGTCAAATGTTTCTTCAATTCTTCGTGATCGGATGTTCTCACAGCGGTGTTGATGAAAATGGAAATCTTCTGGTATAAGAGGTCACTCAGCTGGTAATCAGTTACATACAATTTCACAGTAAAACAATCTAAGAAGGAATCGTGTAGACTAATACTGAGGTGTAGTTTCGAGAACTCTAACCAGCAATGTAGCTGTAACAATTTTCTTTTCACGTCTTTCTTATCAAACTAATGATGGCTATCATTATCAGTCGAAACACGTAACAGGAATTTTAGATTGAGAATATCGTAGTTATTGTTATAGAGTAGACTGCTGAGAAACTAAGGGTTGCAAATCAATTTGGCTACGACATGAACAAGAATGAATAGCAATAAGATGCGAGGAATGATATTGAATTGCAGACAAAATGGACGAAGATGACTTGGAGGGTATTTGAAGAGACTATTAGACGAAGCCGGAACAGATCTATCAAGGGCTTACTCTTGAGAGATGATGGTGAAGATGACTACTGAGACCTTACAAAACAACTACTAAAGTCACTATGAACTCCAACAGTAAACAAGGCTCCATCGTCACAAAGAGTCGAATTTCTCCTTTTTGATTTAAGGAAAAAAGAAAAAAAAAGTTAATTATTTGTAACAGTATTATTAACACCCAAGGCAACCAGAAAGTTTCCTTTACTACTTCGTGATTGATTGTAATCACTGAATTTTTTTGTTCCTCCTTATTTCCTCCAGTAAAATGCATAACCAAGACCATAAATGAAGCAATTGAATGTTCCTTCCATTTTATTACAGCCCATCTTTCATAATAATTGTAATATTCGAAACTACATGGGCTATACAGTCGAGGACTGTTCGTTGTATAAAGTACAAGTAAGTCGAAGTCCTGTTGCGTTTCGTGCCAAATGTCTACATTAAGTAAACGCAACTTAACTCTTAGAAAGTCATCACTGGAACACGCACAAATTATAACGAAATTCCAGGGAAGAGCAATTTGAAAATGAATAGTAAATTGTACGGTATATTATGAGATTACTCGAATTCCAGTTCTTTCATCCTGTGCACATCATTTTCTTGTATGTCATAAATTACACGATTTGGTGAAATCACTATCTTCGTTGACTTCCATAAGCCCACGTAACACTGAAAATTCTAATGTACAACAATGAGTAGTTTCTTTCGAAACACCCAGTATGTGTGTGGCTACTAAAGCGTTTCAATAAGGCAAAAGAAATAACTGAGTATTCATGAGCTTTAAGTTCATTTCTTTGTATATAACCATTGAACACATTACAACAAAGGTGATGAGAAAGAAACATTAACATTGGGTTACGTTTCGCTTTGCAGCACGCAATGACGACAAACAATGGAACGTAAACACGGTTTTCCCATGGATACGTAGTCTGCGGCTGATACATTGTGGAATTTATTCTCATAATACTATGAACATTAATATGTGGTTACAAAATTTATTAATCTTCCGGCCGCAAGTTATGTACGTTTTTAATTTCACGTGTCAGAAGATTTGTTTCAATGGTGTACACCTCCACAACAATTATTAACCGGACTTCTAGTTGAAGTTTATATAATTTTTAAAACGCATTTTTATAACTGCTTAAAAAAGGGAGTAAAATAAAACTTTAACTCAATATTACTTGCCACGGATTCTCGTTTCATTTTGATTTCTTTTCCTCTAAAATATTCAATATTATTTCAGAAATTTAGATGTTTTGCTGAGCGTGCATCTCAGTATATTTATCTCAGTAATTAACCAACTTGATGCACAAAATTTTTGTTTTGCAATAAGTTCATTTCATGCCTCTACATGTTTCGAGCACATGTGCTCATCATCAGGAGGTCAAAATTGCTTTACATAGCCTCTGGTATCATCACACCTATAGGTGGCCGTCTCGTGCACGTGTGCATCAAGTTGGTTAATTATTGAGATAAATTATTTCAGAAATTTTTCCTCTCACTCTTTCCATAACGCATCTCAAAATTGCATAAGCATAAGAATAAGGTGTGAAATTTCATGTATTCTAAAATATTACGTAATGATTTCTTTGTATTTTGAAGCATTGCATGTGCAGATTATATTCAGAAAACTGGAAGATATTCCATATAATCTTATTTCCACGCTTTCAGTAATGATGGCTTGTTGTATATAGGTTTACGTGCTGAAGTTCCGAGGAATACGGATATTTATTTCATACAGATATTATTTATTTAAAGATTTCACATTGAGAATTCAAATTTCCAGTTTCCCCGAAATATTCAACCACACAACTGTAATGTGTTCTCCCGAAGGAAATTTGCGAGCTTCATAGTAAACTCCAATGAAACCACAACACCATATTTACACACGAACCAAGTGGAAACGAACTACACACTGCTTAATTTAGCCGATTGCTTCTAAAAATTTCAATGTGTACATTTGGATAAGAAATTTAAATTCTATCGGAGTAGAGACTAGGATTGTATTAATTCTTGTATTCAAGGACCTAGGCTTTATCAAACCTGTAGTAAGAATTCAAATTTTAAGCGATCTAAATGCTTTACTCTGACGGAACTATGTATATTAATAATTGGTTCCTGTATTCATCTCTTTAGATTTGTTACATTTGGTTCAAAAGAACGGAAAATAGTTATTTTACTCCTTCAGTTCCTTTAAATAATATTTGAATTTGACATTACTTTCCGGACAGTAACAAATAAATGTAAATACTGCACACAAATAAGTAACATTCTTAAAAGCATTGGTACTACACATAACATAGATTTGATTTATGTACTTACTTACTCCATGGTGAAGAGTCCTTCTTGAGAAGCTAACTGGTTTGCAGATAGTCAAGAAATTCCCTGCATTTCACGGAACCCGAAGGTTCATTACCGCACTCACAATCGTCCGCCAGCTGTCCCTCTCCTGGGCCAGCCCAATCCAGTCCATATACCCACCTCCCACCTCCTGGAGATCCATCCTAATATTATCCACCCATCTAGGCCTAGGTCTCCCCAGGGGTCTCCTTCGCTCCGGTTTCCCCAACAAGACCCTATACACCCCCCTCACCTTACCCATACGCGCCACACGCCCAGCACATCTCATTCTTCTCGATTTTATGTACTATGTAATGAAATATATAATTTAAATAATAATCTCCCAAAACGTAGATCAAATTTCAACCATCTTGTGTAAAAATTCCCTGTATGCAAATAATAACATCCTGCGGATTATTTTGTACGCTTGGCTGATTTAAATTTACCCTCTGTATAAACTACTTTGCATTTCATGACTTCGGCATCTGTCTTGTGTAGTCCGTAATAGAAGGGGTTCGCTTATTCCTATAAGGGATGTATTTATTTTATCTGAAATTTGTTTTGTATGTTCGCTGTGGCTTTCTTACGGCAGTGTCCGCGTTGTATGTCCTTAAGTTCAGTGCTTTTAGTAGTAGTAGTAGTAGTAGAACGAATGACTCTCTGTCTACAAATAAGCTTTATGTTACTAAGAATGTTGCCATTTGGATAAAATATCAACAAATGCTTCTTCGGTGGTAACAGCATAAAGTATGTAGGTATGCCATCTCAGCTCACTTTTATAGTTACAAAATTTATTTGATCTCCATGAAGTATGAAAAGGCAGAATGATAGGATGAGTAAGCTTTCTACACTTAATATCCCAGAAAATGAAATAATTTTTATTTCTTTAACAGCGGTATCCTCTGTGTTTACACTCTACAGATTTTTGTCAAATTAATAAGAGGATTTAATTTTAGCAGAAGGATTTCGTTTGAATGTGGTCGAGTTTTGAAATATTAAAAATATTTGTCTTCCGTGCCTCATTTTACCTGCTGCTTCTCAAAGGCATAGTGAACGCGTTTAATTTAGGTGTATGTGTAGACGCATATAAAAGAATATCTAAGGATTTTGGATAGTACTTGTCAGCTTTGAATTGTAGGTTCCGTACCCAGGCAATACACATGAGAATCTTCACGTCTCATAATGCTGATGAGTGGAAGGACAACAAATTAGGACATAGTTTTTAATATATGATATTTGAGATTTTTACAAACTCGTATAAAATCCTACCGCCAATACAGAGCCGCATATGCTAACAATAAGAACCACGCAATATTCTTCATACAAGTAAAGACACTTCTTACTATGCATTACATACCAATATACAGCCTTTCGAGGAAAATAATTTTTATTTTAGAAATATAACTAGACTTTGGAATTCAGTTTACAAAAATATTATAATAGCAATAAGAAGGACAATCTTTAGTCAAATAAGCGTGGTGGTATTGAAAAAAATATTATATAAAATTTAACCTTATTTGCTGCTGTTCTTCTGGACAACACGAGTTGTATATCTGCTTGACTAACTCTTGCTTTTATTTTTAGAGTCTCACCCATGCTCAGCCTTCTTTTTGCGTCACGTAGAGGGATAAAGTATTTTGTACATTCTGTTGTTAAACTTTAAAAAAAAAATGGGAACGGTTTATAAAAACACCAGAAGAAGTAATGATAATTGCTATTTTTCAGTTGTAGTATTTACCTGCAGTTTTTACTATAATTATTAAAAACAATTTAAGGAAATGCGTTTACAAGAAATGATATTAAAATCTAAAAAAGTAGGTGAGTATTGAAAGAACGAAATTTTTTCAGGAAAAATGTCAAATATTGAAGCACGATACGAAAATATGATACGTGAACTAGACTGGAGTGTATAAAGCTGTCTAACACAAGATATAGTTGTGTTAGACAAGTATATACACTCCAGTCTAGTTTATTATAAACACAACGGGGATGACGAAATTTATGATGATGCGTGAAGATGTAAAGGAACGTTGAGAGTAAAAATGGCAGGTAAGTGAAGAGACGAACCTTGTAATTAGGGATTCGAGAAGAGTTTCGAAATAAATGACGAATTTATGTTGAAGATGTTAAGGACAAATGAGAAAGGATACTGACAAAAAGGAGAAGATTTTAATAAAATTTTTATTTTATTTATAAGATGAAGAGTATAATGTGGAAGAAAATCATAGATACGATAAAGAATGGTAAATAATGTTAGAAAAAAAAACTCCTGTCTTCATCTGCAATAATCGCTGTAATAAATGTGGGTAATGTGATGGCACGTTGTAAGAGAATTAGGTTAACTAAAAGAAGTATCTGGAAAAAAAGTGCATATTCTTTTGTAAGGCCTAGAGAACTGGAAATGTGCAAAAAACATTCAAATAGGTGACTTCCAGATGCTATTACAAGGAACAGAAATAACGTGAAAAATCCTTATCGGCGGCAAGTTAATAATAATAATAATATTTATTAACTGCAATTGGGTTGTCACCCTGTTTATTTTACATGTATACAAAATATGAAATAGGTTACTACTTAATTTAAGTCGGGAGGGCCACATGAGAAGCATGTAGTGGCAACTTGGAATCTTGGGAAACGTCTCAGCATTTGCTTATAGACAAAGAAAAACCAAGAAAAACCTGTGCTGAGGTGGCCGGTTGCAGGACCTTCAGAATACTGATTTCTAGTTAGCAGGTCGGCATCTAAAGCAAAAAACAGCAATGCACACACAGTACAACAAATACGTATGACAACAATACACACAAGTCAACTACAACAATAAACACAAGACAACCAACAACAATTACACACAAGATAACTTAAAACTAGCAACAATACACAAGAGACAAAGTTGCCTCGCGTGTTGCGTATTCTTACTAACGCAAGAGTTTTAAATTCCGTACTTGTAAGTGCTGCTTATCAAAAACGAATTTCTGCAAACCTAGTACTTCAAGTTAATTATTGTGTATGACTAAGTTATTAAAAATACCAGTAATATTTTAATAGGTCGGAGTTAGAAAAATAATGGATTTAAAAAAACATATAAAATTGCGAATAAGTGAACACGCTTTCTTCATGTAATAATTTATATATATTCTTTTCAAAAAACCTATGAAATATTAACTTCAACTTTGCTCTTAAAATAATGTTACTGGAATCTAATCTACACAATACGCATGTGGTGATTGAAAATAAAAATTTACTTACAGGTCTTTACTGATCTTCCCGAACAACACAACTATATAGAATTTTTATAGATTTTTTAAATGCTACTACATGTTTCGACTACCTATTGCAGCCATCATCAGGTAGGAATACTTCTTCACAAAAGGAGTAAATAAGAGTAGAATCCTTTCCTAACAAACAGTGGATGTACGATTGTTGTAAAATTTATAAATATATTTCCGAACACGAAGTAATGACTGACATTAAAATTGCTGGATGAATTGTGTTGCTATACTTCACAGGAATATTGCAGTGTTTTGAAGTAAAAATTGTCTGCAATATAAATGTAATAAAAAAATGAAACACACTGGAAAAGCTCGTTAAGTCTGTAGCCATTAGTACGGTATTTAATGTAGTGGGAATACTCGTCTACCTTTTGTGTTTAGTCTGATCTTATACCCACTGTTTGTACGGAGAGGCCTCTGTCACTTATTACCCTTTTCATGGATTAGTATTCCTACCTGATAATGGCTGAATTAGACAGGCGAAACCTATAGCAAAATTGAATAAAAATCAGTATAAAATACATATTTTTTTGTTTTGTGAAGATGAATAAACTCTTGTTTGATAAAACGCAGGATGATGTCACCCAAGATCATTTTAAATATTTACCTGATCCGTCTAGCTCAATGATTATGGACACTGTGAAAATTTCACTTATTTCTGGAATGGTTCGTCATCCCTGGGTTTGGCTCAGCATGGTAAAACTTGTAGTGAAATATGAATATTTTCTGTGACTGCTTGTGTGTATGGTATGTGTGTGTGTGTGTGTGTGTGTGTGTGTGTGTGGTGTATATGTATACATATATACATACACATATACACACACACACACATATATATATGTGTATATATATATATGTGTGTGTGTGTGTGTGTGTGTGTGTGTGTGAGTGCGTAAATTCCTTACGTGCCTTCTAATTTCTCTCAAGCTTGTCCATAGAGCTTTGTTAAAATACGATTATTATATAATTCTATAATTTACCAAATTTTAGGCCAGTTCAGGATCGCCTCTCAGCTTGATTATCTGGTATTTGTTTCTACCAAGTTTATTAATTTTAATAAAAATTTCTGATCTTTCGACATAATTCAAAATTTGTAGATTATATCATTAAGTTTAAATTACGTTTTGGGTACCAAACGTAATTTGGGTACCAGACGTAATTTGGGTACAAAACTTAATTTGGGTACCAAACGTAACTCTGCACAGGGAAGAGGTTAATGCTTTTTCATGTCCGGAAAATAAGGATACTTCAATCTGATCAAAAAAGTTATAAAATCTGTGGATTTTAATGTTAATACATTAATTCGCAGGATACTCATTTTGCACCAACTGAAGATGGATTATTACAGGAAATAAATGTTTCATAGAGATCCTAATTTATTTTAAACCTATGATTTTCGCAGTAATATAGAATAACTTAGAAACCTGCAGTGCTCCTTGAAGAAGGTAGCTTAAAATGTGGACGAGATTCAAAACAGTGCCTTCAAACTAGTGCACTGGATTGGCTTGTTCGCTTTGAACACAGTCTCAAAGCTTCCCATTTCATCTAGTGTATTCCGTTCTGTCGACCAGCATATGTGTGTGTGTGTTTGAGAGTTTGCTCATTCCTATTCTCTTATTATTTTATTTTATTAACTGCACAAAACAGATAGCAAATACTGAAAAATTCAATACAGAGAACAAACGCCCTTTTAATTGGTTGGTGCCTTCATATGGCTCGTAACTACATTTTTAAATAACTCAATGTTACTGTCCGTATTAAAGCCTTATGGCAAATACACGGAAGCTGAATTTTTCCCGCTTTAGACGCATTAGCAATATTAAAAAAAAATGAATGTTAAATTCACGATGTCTATTTGTCTATCTGTACGTCCCCGTTCTTCCATCCGTCCGTCCGTCCTTGCGTCCGTTCCTCTTTCTTTTAATCCAGTTGCCCGCCAAGCATACTTCAACTCCCGCTGCACGGGTTTTTTGCAAAATCTGTCGAAAGGAAATTCTTAGTTAGAGTCGAGCAGAAATAACAGGCCCTTACGTGAAGACACGCGTAAGTTATGTATTGTTGGATCCTTTCCTTCTTGGTTTCACAGAAGTGCAAGATGAATATTGTAGGAAAAAGTCACAACATATAATTCCTGTCGCATGCAATTTATTTCCGAAAATCATACTTATTATTATTATTATAATTATTATATTTATTATACTTTACACTAACTAATATACTGTATAGAGATATGCTGAATTTGTCTAAGACCAATTTAAAAAACATTGCCTATTCAAATAAAAAAGTAATTGTCTCTGAGCAGAGAAAGAAGAAATCTGGAAGGGAGATAAACTTTTGCTCTGGTCTACCTTCTCTAATTTGTAGCTGGCACTTTTGTATCATGTTCCAGAAGTGGAATTTCTATCCAGTTCAGCTAGCAATTTAGCTTGGAAGTTTTTGGAGAAATTGATATTTCTTCGGGTTCTGTAAAATAGAGTAAATTTGTTGATCAGTTGAGATATATTATCTACTTCCCAAAAATGACTATACTAAAATAATTAATTTTGTTTTTTTAAGGTAATGTCGCCATGCACGTTACGACGACTCGTGGGAGGGGGGAGATGTCAATGTATCGCTCAAACCTACATAAGTTTAGTAGTGTTTCCCATCCTCAGCCGCTTCAGACCCCTGGATAATAACCGCGGCGCCTATCAAATAGAAGGCTGTTTGGGTCCGAGAACTCTTCAGTATATATATATATATATATGGATATATATACACACACATATATATATATATACATATATATGAAAGTAAAGTATCCCGTTACAGGCCCGGTGTGGCCCAGAGTTTGGGTAGAGTTATAGCTTCACTCTTCCATGACCGCGACATTAGAAGGGGGTAAGTGGTCAGCAAAACGCCCCGGCCACACTTTACCCCCGTGAAAGACACGGTACCCATTTTACAGGAGGCTGGGTGGGCCCCAGGGCCGGTCTGGACGGGCGGAAAATCTCGTCGTCACCGGGATTCGATCCCGGACCGTCCAGCCTGTGGTCAGTCGGTATACCGACTGAGCTACCCGGCCCACAACATATATATATATGTGTGTGTGTGTATGTGTGTGTCTTATCGGCAGGTAGACCGCATGAAATTAATTAAATCCTAATACAAAACATTATGCTGTGATAATCCCAAAATTGAATAAAAAATTATACCTATATTCGAATACCTGATAAGGAGGAGGCAAAATATTTTTTAGAAAATTTGAAAACAATTTTGGGTACCTACAGGCATTTGTTGTATTGTACTTGTTGCCTGTACTGGATGCATAATTTGCACGGCATACTTCGTCTGATATGTAAATATCAGAGTTTAGATAGAAAATTTTCTACCTCTACTTGAAAGAACTGCTATAGTTCAGTCGAACTTAAACCAACGTTTTAACCTTGAACTACTTCCACTGAGCATTGCTATTAACGACAATTAAATTATTCACTTGTTTTCTGAAGGACAAAATTAAATATTGCTATTTGAAATTATCGGTTTTTGTGAAAACAGCCTCTGAGCAAATTCTGTTTATTTTTCAACTCACGGGAAATTCTCTCAGCTAATGTCAACATTTCTTGGAGGATTAAGTAGACAAACATTTTTTAACTTCAATACATGTCTTTCATGCCACATACATTTCCTGAGAAAGGCTGTCAAATTCTGTATCCTTCTTGCAAGGATTCTAGATGCTCTGTGACCCCCAGCTTTTCTTGCAATTCCCACTGCAGAAGCGACGAGAATTTCTGCTTTAGAACTAAAAATAAAGTAGTATCAAACAGGATGTAGCCATAGAACGTTTGCGTCAAAATGTTCATGTTGGTTGTTGTACTAAGAATTTGTCTTTGAAATTCAAGGTGTAATATTTCCTCAGTTGATTATATTTTGGCATTGTAATTTGTTACTCGTATATTTTAAATCCAATGAAGTGGCAGGTTTTGTTAGGATGTGGGAGAATAATAAGTCACAAAAAATTACCAAGAAATTTTTGCAAGAATTATGGCTTCAAGCAAACAGCAAAATGTAATATGAATATTAACATTGGATTCAAGCGAACACCAAAATATAATATGAGTATTAAATCAGGTTTCAAGCAAACACCAAAATGTAATATGAATGTTAACTCTGGCTTGAAGCAAACACCAAAATATAATATGAATATTAACGCTGGCTTCAAACGAACACCAAAATATAATTTAAGTATTAAATCAGGCTTGAAGCAAACAACAAAATATAATATGAATGTTAACTCTGGCTTGAAGCAAACACCAAAATATAATATGAAGGTTAACACTGGCTTCAAACAAACATCAAAACGTAATATGAATATTAACACTGGCTTCAAGCAAACACCAAAATATAATATGAATATTAACACTGGCTTCAAGCAAACACCAAAATATAATACGAGTATTAAATCAGGCTTCAAACAAACACCAAAATATATTATGAATATTAACACTGGCTTCGAACAAACGCCAAAATATAATTTGAATATTAATTTTGGCTTCAAGCGAACCTCAAAATGTAATATGAATATTAACTCTTTTAACAAAATATCATTCGTCGGATATTTTTTCGAGAAAAAATCTATTTGTGCTTAAAATTTAAGTAATATGTAGACTCTCACAAGGTGTCATCTCAACCTAAATGGTTTTTATATAATTAATTTGAAGTCTATAACTAACAGTCACACATATCTTTGATTGGATTTGTTCAATCGTAAAATCCAATTCAAGTACCAACACAGATTCCGTTAGGGAAAGAGGATTAACGAGTGGCTTCACCCAACACATTTCGATATTAATGAAATTACTGGACTTTCCCCCTCTTTGAATCTTCTAGGCGTGTGTAATACGATATATTCCACCGTACTAATCCGGTCTGACGAGCTTAACTAAAAAATATAGGAGCACCATATTATCTCAATAGCATATCCTACCACCCTGCATTACTGGATGTTTGGACTCGATAGTAAGTGTTATAGCCTAAAGGCATCGTAGCGGAAAACGGCGCCGTTTCTATTCAGCGTCTAGCACCATCAGGCAGCCCCCTCCAAATGAGGCTGGGGGAGTGTGGCGGGAATGGCAGGAATCCACAAACTATTACCAAGTTTTGTATACCATCCGGCTCACATTATGCCCACACAGCACTCTCCTTTGCACTTTCCTGGAACAAAAGAGGAGGAGGTTTCTTAAATATTGGTATTATGAAATTTAAGAAATGACCAACTTGTCTTCCAAATAAAGACCACTGTGTAATATATATTAAATGACGGCCTGAGCTGTATAATACATGTCATATCACAGTTTAAGATGAGAGCTTAGATGTGTCTTTTATATGAATAATTTAAAACCATGAGAGCACTAATGCGTGATTTTACTTTAATTATTTCGTTTTTAAAAAATCAAACGTGGATAAATTGAGTTATTTCTAAGATCACAAAAGACGTTTATGAACATTTAGACGAAGTGAAGATTACCGGTACCAAAATGTCGACGTCATGCAGTGTAATATTACTCATATTTCTCTCAGTTGCTGGATATACCTACAAACCACGATGACCACGTGACCAAGTAAGATGTCCTTGGTATTAATATCCGTGTATTTTTCTAACAAAAAAACCTTCGAAATATTTGTTGTTATTCTAACGTGCAATTCAGCAGTCTTCCTTCAGGCTGGGGACCCTTTTGTGTGCACTGGGACGAAAAAATCTTGCACATGTTGAAACATGTACTTAGACACAAGTATGTTAAAACAAAGATGCTCCCTCATAGACAAAATCTTCACCTGCGTCGCTCGTCACAAAATATACACTTCTGTCACTCAGTACTCAGCGATGTGGCTACTTTTCTGAATCCAGGTTGTTTACTTCTTTGTTAACAATTCCTGACACCTGGAAACGAACCAAATATATTCATTCAGTGCCCTCATCTACCATGCTTCAAGATCCACTTTAACATTATTATTTCGTCCATAATTTGGATTGTTGGTTTTGATATTGGCATGAAATTGGATTTGGTTGTAATGGTTTGTAGGTTGTTATTGTGATAATTGGTTCTGAGATATGCACACATCACCCTTCACCCTCGTTTGTTGTTAATAAGATAAGTCGTAACAAAATGGTTGTACCGGAAGGTGCAGCTGGATTGAGTATTGTTAATCAGATAATTTATATTATTTGGTTTATTATTTACGCTGATTTATTGTGTCGTGCGATTCGACATGATATGATTTTGTAGCATGTCTTGTGATTTATTTTTGTGGTACTTATTTGTTTACTGAAGAATCATTGTAATTATTGTATTTTTGTGATTTAATTTTTATACGATAGATTATTTGTACCGTTGGGTGTTGATAAATTTCCGACGACTCTTTTCATCGGGTTTATCGACTGAAATTTTATCAACAATTTTTTTATATATGCTTCGTACTGAGTCTGTATTTACGTGTATTTACGTGTATTTAAAAAGGTATAATAAAATAATAAAATTCTGACATTGAGGGAAGAACGTAGGCGGAGGGTATCTGAGAATAGGGTGCTGGGGAGAATATCTCGGCCTAAGAGGGACGAGGTAACAGGAGGGAGTGGAGAACTACATAATGGGGAGCATAATGATCTGTATTCCTTACTCAGTTTTGTTGGTTGATTAAATCGAGAAGGATTATATGAGTGGAGCATGTAGCACGTACGGGGAGAGGAGAAATTTATGCAGGGTTTTGGTGGAGAAACCTTAAAAAGAAGGTCACTTGTAAGACCCAGACACAGATGGAATTATAATATTAAGATTAATATTAAGGAAGTGGGATTGGGGGCATGGAATGGATCGATCTGGCTCAGGATAGGTACGGGTGGTGGGCATTTGTGAATGCGGTAATGAACTTTCGGGTTCCATAAAATACGGGAAATTTCTTCACTAGCTGAGAACCGGTTAGTTTCTCAAGAAGGACTCTGCTCCATGGAATTAGTAAGTAAGTAATGCTGGTACGAGGTTTGTTCAAATAGTATCCAGATTGGAACTGCAGTGGTTGTTCACTGGGAGGGATGTGTTGGCAACCAGTCTTGACATGTTCGTACATGTCTTAGCAACTCATGACAAAAGTTGCAAGTGGCTGCGTTTGCTCAGTTGGCTGTAGTAGGTCGCGGAATTAACACGTGCGTTTAGGTCATAGCGATTTTTACGATGTGTGAAAGTACCGAACAGCGCATTTGCATCAAGTTTTCTTTTAAAATCGGAAAAACCGCAACGGAAACATATCAATTATTGCAGCAAGCATAAGGTGAAGATGCAATGGGTCGTACACAAGTGTTTGAGTGTTTCCGTCGATTTAAAGAGGGTGGAACCTCCGTTGAAAGCGACCCCCGTTCGGGACGACCGTTAACATCGAGAAACGAGGAAATGATTGCTAAAGTTAGAACAATCGTTCGCAATAACAGGAGACTGACAGTACGAGAGATAGCGGA
>Ga0136643_10003584_pt1 | contig 20976 bp, 7 predicted proteins | sample TergutLab28metaG_FD_96883 | JGI IMG/M metagenome (GOLD analysis project Ga0136643, IMG submission 96883) | Labiotermes labralis P1 segment gut microbial communities from Petit-Saut dam, French Guiana - Lab288 P1 (version 3) (version 3) | ecosystem: Host-associated > Arthropoda: Insects >...
ACACACATGCTGCTGCAGTACCATATATATTAAGCATAGAAGCATTAGCAACTTCAAAACAAGGCAAAACAAAACTCCCTGAAGATGGTCTTGACAGACTGAAACATGTAGGAGTTGTAGGAACTATTTTAACCAATTGACGTGTTTTAATGTGTAAATAAGATTTTAGAATTATACATTTGTGCAATTAGTTGGTTATATTTTAATAAAATTAAAATACTTTTTTTTGTCCGAATTCAAAACGCACAAGTTTTCTGTCTCTAACGTTACGTTACGTATGACTGTGACTGGTGAAACTTGGGGGATATTAGCAGTAGTGGCCATTGCTTATTTTTGCTGTCTAAATACCACTGTTAGAGCTGTGTACCAATTGCTCTAATATTGAGAAAAATTGCATTTTGCCACAATTTTATTTGAGTTCTTTCAATCCTCCAGATAAACTGCTATTATTTTCCTAAACAATGCACATTACTTGCTGTTTCTGATAGGCACAGACTTTGTTCTCTGTGAAGCAGGACCCGAATTTTGATCTAGAAAAACCTAATTATAGAAAAGGCTCAAATACTTTTTTTGTAAGCACTGAAGGTCATATCCAGGAATTTTAACCCTACTTCGCCCTAGGTTTCTTACCGATGCATTTTAAAAATTCCTAGAGAACACACGTGCCCTCACATGTAGTTGAAGTGTACTGTCCTAATATTAGGGACAACAGAAGTTATGTCGGGTGAAAGTAAAGTGACACTTAGTAGCTATGGGTGACATGGGTAGACTTTTTTATTTCAAAATGAAATTAACAAACCGAAGTAGATATTTTATGTTTTGAAATAGACTAACATGATGATCCTACTAATACTGCTCCTACAGCTAATATTACTACTACTATATTAGCCAATAAACATAAAAATAATAACAATAATTCATAATATACATACTTACGCTACACTGAATGTGATTTCAAATGTATTTCTATATCAATACTGCGTGATGAACTGTAGGGACAAGGTTTAACCGTGTTCACTGTCAGAACGTGCTGTAGGAAGGGCTGACAATAAGAAGTGTAATAATAAGCCAGAAGGTTAACTACAGTTGTGGCTGAAAGAAGTGTTAAATTCATTTTGTCCGCTTCGTCATGTGTTCCTGTAGACTGTTTTCTATTCTGTGCAGATAGGTATTCTTAGTGAAAAGTGTCATTCAATGCTTGCCAGTAAACCTCCTCACTGACGGCAGTGAGATAGAAAGCGATAAGGAACTTAATTCCGAGATTTCAGACTCTCACCGCAGTGTGGTTGAACATACAAGTTTTCAAGGATGTTGACGAAATTGTTTTGAGTGAATTTTTTCCGAAGTTTCGAAGAACTTGTTTTACTTATCTTGAAAAATGTCCAGTCAAAGAAGACTCCTTATTGCTGAAGATGTAGGCGACACTATTATTCGCAGTGGTGACCATCATTCTTCGGAGAACACAGTGTCACTTTCGAGAAAACTGGAAACTTCAAGAGCAAAAGAGTCTGAAGCAGATACAAGCTGTAAATTTTACTAAAACTGTCAAGCAATTGGTGAAGTAATTCCTAGCATTTTATTGAAGCAGAAGTTTCTTTGCCACGCTTACTAACCTTGCAGCTGAAACGTGTTTGGAACCAGAAGAAAAAATAAATATGCTCAAACACTCTTCACTTCAGACACATTTTATTTTTGTACGAAACTTGGCGTTACGGTAGTAAATGTTATGTTATGTTCCTTCAGAACTTGCAGCAGAGTTTTTGCCATTCTCTTCCAGCTCATCACCTTTAACTTTGTCGTCATAATAAGAGAATTATTTATCGTGGAGGGCGAATTGTGATAATTGTCACTTTTCAGGTATCTTGGGCTCAGTTTTAGGTCTCCTTCGATTTAAGATCAAACATTCTTCTTAGAATTATGTTGACGGATGTTGTGTATTTTATATACATGGGTCCGTGCATCGTGAATCGAATTCAATAATTGTCCAACAAAATGCAACTTATTCAGTTTGTTACATTTCTGTAGGCAGCTCTACATGTTTCGGGTGTTGACACCCATCATCAGCAGCTCGTACAGCTGTAAATACAGCTTCTGGCATTGATTAACTGCAATAAGTAAAATACACCGATATTAATACTAATATATAATTATATATAAGTATTAACAGCAGCGTATTTTACTCATTGCAGTTAATCAATATCAGTAGATGTAATTACAGTTGTTCGAGCTCCTGATGATGGGTGTCAACAGACGAAACATGTAGAGCTGCCTACAGAAATGTAATAAACTGAATAAGTCGCATCTTGTTGGACAATTATTAAATTCGTTATTGTGCATTTATACGTTAATTTTTATTGCTTCCTTCACAATAAACCAAAGACAAAATTCATGAAACGACAGTCAGATCTTATTTTTTATTTACATTTTAACATTAATGTTAACTGTCAAAACAATAAACAACAGATATATCTATACTCTTCTATATTTTAATATTAATGATAATAGAAAATAACAGCTGTCAACAAATGTCAGGGTCTACATAAATATAAGTTTTCTCAGTTTCGTGCCAATTCATCCTACATGAAACACTCATCCATACGTACTGAAAAGTTGGCATTCTGCAACTATTGAGCTGAAGCGTAATTCTGCCGCCGTTTGAATATACACGTGTTAAAAGTTAATGCAGAGATATATTAACATTTTGGCAAAATATAATATCACTTAGAACAAAACTTCGGAAAAGGAAAACAGCTTCGTCTTTTGACGAATTTGTAGCCTGGTTCAAGTTTTGCTATGAACATAAGAATAATTTTTTGTGCCCGTGATTTGATCAGCTTCAATACGTGGTAATAGGCTTCCAATAACCAATAATTCGTAATCCCAAACATTTCTAATTGGTGTCTTGTACCAATTTTAGATCTTTTTGCGTAGTTGAAAAACGCACCGGCTGCTCTCAAAAGCCCCAGTTGTATTTAAAAATATCTTTAGTGTTTTTGCTGGAATATATTAGGGATTGGAAGTAAAATTCTACACATAGGTAATTTTTGTTCTAAAGGGAAAATTGTCAATTATGTGCCCCAATCTCCTTACACTTTCTTAGCCATTGATTACGAATCTAATTACGTGGCAAAGGTCTCCTGAACATCTTAGCGATGAGAAAAATATCTACGCCTCTCGAAAATAGATAGTTCGTACTACCATGAGTTTGCAAACGTGGTTCTTTAACTTCGCCAACCTAACATGACAAATGTGTGCCTCCAGCTGGTGTCTGGCAGCTGAATTCTGTTGCTGCCGTGCTAAAACACACAGCCATGCTCATCGTCTTTCATCGAAACCCGCAATTGCACCATCGCGCTAACCACAAGGCTCAAAGGAAATAAACAACACATGTGGGGAAAAATTTAACACAAAATTAACTCCAGCCGATTGCAGTTGCCGCGTGATTTGAAGCATACTTAATAATGAACAGTTCTGTAGCAAATTCGTTTCCATATTTCGGAATATTTAATGTGTGTGTGTTTGTGTTTGTGTGTATTTGACTGGTTGTTGTACAGTGCCTTTCGAGGGAACGAATGCTGCTGCGTGTTTATGATACTCAGTACAACACACAATTCTTCTACTACCTTAAAATGTAGAAAAAGTATTAGCTGAAAAAAAACAAAGAATTGTGTATATTTATGTAATTATGTAGAAAGAATTGCAAAATTAATTGAATATTTGTTAAGAATCAGTAGAAATTCGTAGGGAATTTAAGGTGTAAAATGGCGGCACTACCAGTGTCGATATAAAATGGCGGCACTACCAGTGTCGATATAAAATGGCGGCACTACCAGCGGCGATATAAAATGGCGGCACTACCAGTGTCGATATAAAATGGCGGCACTACCAGTGGCGATATAAAATACTTTCGGGCGACAGTCTTTGTCACCTCGAAACAGAAGTTCAAAATAATCTGTTATATTTCGGTCAAACATAAGCAGATTTATTCAGGCATGACTACATGTTTCAATATAAAAAGACCATCATCAGCTCAACATTACACAAACTTTTAAAATACGTAACGTATGGTACAATGCATTTGTTCTTTCTATGCGATCCCATATGGCTTAAAACTGTAACATTGTAACAACCATCGTTAAGTCATATGGGATCGCACATAACGAACACAATTGCACTCTATCATAACTTATTTCAAAGTATTTTTGTAATGTTGGCCTGACGATGGTCTTTTTAGACCGAAACATGTTGTCGTACTTGAAAGAAGTTTGGATGTGTCTGATGGAACTATAATGAATTGTTTTTTAAGTTCAGAACACAGCGATATGCCCCTATAAAATTAACAAAAGAAATAGCAACTTTACGGGCCCTTGTTTCTCTGTCAACAGGGAAATATGCACTTTGAAAAACTATTGTGGAAACAAATATTATCTTCTTCTTCATTAGAATACAATCCCTATAGTTTAACCAGTGCCTCCTTCAGAATGATAGCCCATGCAAATCTGTCTACTACATTGTTCCACCATCTCTTAACACCCATCTGCATCAGATGATTCTCAGTACGGTGTAAATATTCATAGATACTCTACAGTATATAGCTATATAAATTAGGTCTATCTGTAGAGAATTCGCACCTTGCAGAAGAAGGCAATGACTTGTGACAGTGAACGGACCCAATTACAAATTTATCTAAGATGAATTATTGCTTAAGCTATAAAATCGTGTCAGAGTGGTCCAGTGGGCAATGTCAGACCAGTGTGTTGATGCTGCCTAGTTTGTCACTTGCCTCAACACTGTGTCTCTCCGTACACCTCGCTTCCTGTCTGTATGCTGTTGAAAGTTTCTTGTGGACCGAAAATGGATTTCTTGAGCATGTTGATGAGTGAAATAATATAACAATATTTCCCGCATTACAATTATTGCTAAGTTCAGAAACCTCTCAGTCTGCAGCATAATGCAGTCCATGTTCAGCCAGTGCGGTCTTTTGCTCAAAATATGTTTTGTGTCCCTTATTTATTAAGATCTGGGGACACGATCTTGCGGGTTAGTAAATGCGTATGTGCTGTGCATGATATTTGCACCTGGTTTTATGTTTTGCCCATTATGTCTCGGGTACTTCTAACCATATTCACAAGAAATGTGGAATATATCTGGCAAGTTGCAATCAAGCCGTCCATCGCCTCGGATTGTTTTTAGGATTAGCTACACTTCTTAGTTAACCTGTGTGCCTTAATTACAATGCATTTGTGTGGAAGCTGGTAAACCGAAAAGATTGCTTTTCGTTATAAAAATTTCAGAACTTTTACATTAATTGTAAATTTATCTTAACAGCTCTGAATGTTAAGAATAATTTAGTATCAGAATGATCTATTTCATAGGTATCTCACTTAAAAAGTATGAATATTGATCTTGGAATGTGTGAGTCGCTGTCTAAACCCTAAGATTTGCCATCTTTCGTGTGTGTGTGTGTGTGTGTGCGTGCCCGCGTAAAGTCTGGGAATCCCACCGACGCTAGAAAATTAATGAGATAGAAACGTCTATACCATTCACTGCCCATGCTGGTCAGGTTTAATGCAGTGACACACACACACACAAACAGACACACACACATACACACACACACACACACAAACGCACACTCGAAATTTCCAATTGAGTTCTTTGCGAAATATCTTCCATGTATGATATTTCTCTTCATTTATTTCCAATCTTCCTTTTTCGATGTTATGCATCTTGTGTTGGCAGCGTGTGGTAGAAATTTGTAGCTTAGAAAAACAGCTTTCGTTCAAAAAGCTAACTGTCAAACTATATATATATATATATATATAGCTTAACAGTATTATTATGTGCAATATTTTTGAAGTATTTCTTCACATTTAGCCCTATATTCTACCAAAAAGTTGTTAAGCTAGAAATCTTAAATCGCAGTGGTATCTGCAATTTGTCAGGTTATTTTCTTCTGTCAGGTTGGACTTCCTTGAGAATTGTATAAAGAATTGTTTGAGCTGCGTGCGCAAAGACAGCACATCTAACTGGTGCGTAACGTGAACAGATCTTCTGAATATCAAGTACTAAGTTGGCTATACATAATTTCGTATTTAACACTAAAATGCTCTGCAAAGAGTTTTTATTTGTTAATTATTGCTCTGACATGTTTCGGCCTAAGGTGTTGGCCATCTTCAGGGCGCTCGCAAGTTTTTCGACGTGCGCAGCGCACGTGTCAACTTATGTGGCAGTGATTCTAGCCCACGTGCCGCACAAGCTGCACTGGCTGCCCACTCCATTCGCCAGTTTCCCCTTCACTTCCCCACCCCTGCTTCACCGTGTGCCATCACATTTCAACTGGACTGTAACATTCCAACACCGTTTTGTTAGGAACAGAAAAAAAAACTTGACAAATCATTAATAGAACAATACTTAAGAGCGATAATTTGTCACGAAAGTGTAAGGAGAAGCAAATCTCTTTTCTGGAGACAACATCTTGACAGAAGTTGTGTTTGTGACGCAGCTCTCTAGTAAGGGAGAATATGATTTCGACGAATTGTGTGGGCTACGACAAATTGCTGTTACATGGGCGATATGAAGACAGACAGACAGACAGAGATAATCGCCATATTTTGTCTTCTTATGGCGTGCTAGAAAAACATGTCATCCTAAGAAAAAGCAGAACATGAAGATGAAGAAATTATTAATATTTTAATATATTTTCTACAGTATTTGAAAGCTGCCCGTCTGTTCCTTCAAGTAACGGAAATCGAAATTTCATCACTGTGTCTATGAAACACAACATTTGATAGTTTAATTACATTGCCTTCATTAAATATTTTGAATGTTCCATTTCTATCACTTCTATATTAAAATTATTTTCCTATTTCATCCAGGTCTTCTATAATGGTTTCGTCCCGAGACCCCATTTTCCTGCCAAACTGTTGGGTGTGTTTTTTTTAATTTCCTGTTAGTGCAATTAATCAAGGTGTATATAACTCTTTATTCAAAGGTAATCAATCTTAAGCTAATAATAAAATTTTGAAGTTTCATATTCCGTATATTACTTGTGTCTTGTTACTTCCTCCGAATATTCCATTTAAGAACTAAATAGTTCTGAAGTGTTAATTTTCTGGAGTATTTAATCAACCATATTCAACATGAAATACAGGGTTATTCATAAGTCCGTGAAACATTTTATAAATTCGCAACAAAGAATTTATTCAACGGATCATGGTAGTTCTTACGCTGATAGAGAGAGAAACTCTCCAAGTTTTTTCACATATTTCAGAGATGCTCAGTGTGTCCACCTTTGGTAATACGGCAGACATCTATGCGATAGTCTATCTCGTTCCACACGCATGTCAGCATATCACGGTCGACCAGAGCCACAGCAGCGGTGATACGGTTGCGAAAATCTGGAGATTAGCGGGTAATGGAGGCACAAAGACAGTGTCCTTCACAAACCCCCAGAAGAAAAAGTCGCACGGGGTTAAATCCAGGGACCGGGGTGACCACCGCATTAACGCGTCATCTTTTCGTGTGCGTCCTATCCACCTTTGTGGCAAGTTTCGATTGAGATACCCTCGCACGTCTTTGTAGTGAGACGGAGAGTCGTCTTGTTGAAAGATATAATCATTACTGTCTTCATTCAACTGTGGCATCAGCCAGTTTTCTAACATGTTTCACAGAATTATGAATAACCCTGTATATTTATATACGAGACATCGTAGGAAACACTGTCTCTATACTAGATACACGAACAAATTTATGCTGTTTATGGAAATAATTCTGTTTCTGGTGAGAATTATATGAAAGACAAACAGACAATTTAGAATTGATAGTTTTTAGTTGAATACCATAGCACACATAGTGACAGCGTGTATCGAGGACTGCCCCCAGAAACTGAAATTTCTATTTATACCAAAGAGTGTAATTATCGTGGCCAGTATGTAATGTCCTTCCTCGTAACATTTCATAAAACCTCTTTTACGAATATGCCGTCATCCTTCTGCTTATGAACTGTGGCAACAAGCAGTTTTAAGCAGACACCAATACAGAATATAGGAGTGTCTCTTGCAGGTATTGTGACTCATTTTCATTTTATGTTGCGGTGTGCCGCTTTACTAGATTCGGTCTCCTTGCTAATTAAGTTGTTTTGCCTTATTAGTGCGTAAAGTTTACGTCGACTTATCAGCGTTCTTGTGTTGCGCGTCATCGTTGAGGTAGGGGGCGCCTTGGTCGCGTGGGTTACCGGAGCGCGTGAGCTTGGATAAAAGTATTTTTAACTGTCTTGTTGCAAAATGTGTCTAATATGTGGAACTTTGAAATTAGTTTCGTCTTAAGACCGCGGAACCTGAAAGCTTTCAAAAGAAATTAAACTGCTGCAAACTATAAATGGAAGGCTTAATTAGGGCCTCTTTTGTAATTGTTCTTGAATTGATTAAAATGGGATTGTAAAGAAGACAGACATCAACCACACAGAGAATTCAATACTTTGCTCTTCATACAACATTCTTCTATGGAGGCTGACTTTACAGATTCACATAATTTTCCCTTTTTCTCAACGCAGTACCTGGAGACAGGCTGCGACCGATTAATTATATGGGTTCCAGATTTGTCCTTTACTGCAAAATTCCCGTCGATTTCTTATAAGGTACGTAATATAGTGGGTTATCGTCCAAAATGGTCAGAAAATTTGATCAAAAGCGTGTTGGTGAAGCAGCGTTGTGAAAAATTTTAATGGGAAAATGAACCCTGAAACTTACAGACATGCCATTGCTTAAAATACTTGCGCCTAGAATTTAAAACATTTCAGTACTTGGATAGACGTCGCTACCAGATTTCGTGGCGTTTCAGCCTAACCGCCTACATTTGTGCGTGTGTATTTTAAAATTTTCAGCTTGGACCAAACTTTTCCCCATATATTTAATTATTTCCAACGGAATACATTTGAAACCCGGAACTGAATTAGTAATCTTCTGCTCCAGCGCTTTTACGTACCCTAAAATACATAATGTGTAAATAATACATAATGTGTAAATTCCCTGTAACGTTGGCGGCCGCGATAGTGTAGTCGGTATTGCAACTCGCTACGGGCTTGACGGTCCGGGGATCGAATTCCGGTGGGAGCGAGATTTTCCCTACCTCTCCAGACCGGCCCTTGGTCCCTCCCAGCCTCCTATACATTTGGTACCGGGTCTTTCCCGGGGAAAAGGCGGCCAGGCGTGGCGTTGACCATCCACCCCATCTAACGCCGAGGTTAAAGAAAGAGTAGAGCTATGTCTCTACTCCCCTTATGGGCTTTCGTGGCTTGTTCTAGGGTGAACTTTATTTTACTCTTACTCTGTTACGTTACTTACAAAGCGCATGTCCATTAAGCTACTTCATACTTACAGTAACACTACAAGCTGCTGCATTTTGTAAGACAGACACGAATGTGTGACATATGCTGACAATTACAACTTATTTGCTGATATTATGAACAGAGAGCAGTGATTTTTTTTAAGTTTAGTTGACCGTGCATCTCAGTATTTTTAACTCAGTATTTAAACAACTTGATGCGCAAAATTTTTTTTCACAATAAGTTTTATTTCATGCCTCTACATGCTTCGAGCACATGTGCTCATCATCAGGAGCAATTTTGACCAGACTTATTGTGAAACAAATTTTGTGCATCAAGTTGGTTAAATACTGAGATAAATAAACTGAGCAGTGAGTTCTCTTGAAAAATGATCTGTTTCCTGAACGATTATCCAACTCGACTGGGACAGACTGTACAATATATAATACATGTGAAGGAAGCAGTACTAGCAAACCGGAGTGATTTGGCAATGTTGAAAGCTTTGGGGCTTGTTTAAGATTAATTGAAGGATTTATACATGAACTCTGATGCGCAGAGTAACCAGATTCCTTAGTGGCAGTGCAACAACGTCAGCGTTCGAGCAGTGTTATATATAAACACCTGAAAGAATTCATTTTAGAATAGAAGCTCATATAGGCCTAGAACACGTATGCGGTTCTTGGCTGGTAGTCTGTAAACATCTCAAACATTGAGAAAATTACTTCTACCTTTCAGATGTGTTTGTTTTTTTCCCATCGTGTTAGCTGGTGTACTATGGATAAATTCTGCCAAGGAAAGTTCTAAGGACTGTTGTTTTTTCTAAACTGCATACACTTGTACTCAATACATCATGTTTGTGGCAAATTATCGATTGAGCCTTGTTAGACACCGCGACCTGATAAGCTGTCCCTATCATAACATTTTGGGTGTGTAGCGAAGAAATGAATTCCATGGTCCAGACTTACTGAAGCGAAACATTTTAGTAATTCCTTTAGTTATTAAAATTTCAGTTGCATGTTGTTCTTGTTGAACACCGTTAGCGGGTACATTAGTCCGTCCGTCCGTCCGTCCGTCCGTCCTTGCTTTCGCTGATCGTAAAATTATATTTTTTATATAGAGTAAGCAAACAGTCACTGTGAATCTGTAATACAGAGAATAAAACCGCCCCGTTTCTTTCAAACAGGACAAGACAAATAGGTGCATGTCTGAAAGAGCGTGGAGGCCATTTCGTAAGTTTTTATAACTTAGAAGTAAGTAAGAAAAATGTATTTGTGCTAATGTACAGCGACTCGTTGAATATGCTTTCTGTTCGCGGTAGGAGCACAGCGACTTCTGGTGCACTCTGTACAAAACTACGTCAATTCACAGGAAGAGAATCCAAAAAGTACGGAAGTTTTATCGGACTCTCTTCAAGTAATAATAATACCATGGCTTCGAAAACTGTTGTGGCAGAAGTGTAGTTACTGAGGAAACATTTTAGCTTACACAGTAAGCGGTTAGAAATATATATTTGTTTGTATTAAGCATAAGAATTGTTCTAAATTTACATCAAGTAATTTACCGGAACGGTAGCCTACGATATGTAAAAGGTGAATGATTTTAAACCGTGTTTATTTATACATATATGTAATATATATGTATTCGTGAGTCGGGTGAACACAGTCTATGTAGTTTCTGGCTGGAAGATTCGGGGCTGGATTCCCGGTTAGGGCAAGGGATTTTCCTGTTCTCCAAAACGTTCAGACAGCTTCTGGAGCCTACTCAGCATACTGTTGAATGGGCTGCGTAAGCTTCTTGCCCTAAATTAGAGTGGGCCAGGGCACGATATTCACCTTGCACCTCCGTCTAGTGCTTTCATGGGATCGGCACGGACTAATCCAACACTAACCTACATATATATATATATATATATTGTGTGTGTGTGTAGGGTAGAGGTGACTTAGCTCGTGGCGTTACCATAAAGGCACAAGACGGAGGTAAAAGGTGAATATCGTGCCCTGGTCCACTCTAATTCCGGGCAAGAAGCTCACGAAGCCCATTCAACCGTACGCTGTGTAGGCCCCAGAAGCTGTCTGTGCGTTTTGGAGAACATATATATATATATATATACACGCGTGCGCACACACAAACACACACACACACACACACACACACAGATGCGTATGAGCCGGAATATCGTGGTCAGTATAGTAACTAGGTTATTGGTTGGACATTGGAGAATCCGTGGTGAGATTTAAGACACGGGAAAGAAATATTTTATCTTTTCCACATAGTAAAGTTAACCCCTCACTTCAATCTAAATTCTGAGATTAAGAATGCATGGAACTATCCCTGTGTTCTCTCATGTGTCAGCCTGGCATGTACAGGAACAAATTTATCGTTCTTGGCATGACAGAACGTACAACATTCAACATGCACTCTATGTTTAGGGACTGTCAGTGTAAGAATATAAGTGCCGGTAAATGACAGGGAAGTATGTAAAGAACCAGAAGGTCACTTAACCTAAGGCTCCATTGAAACTCATGTAAAAATGTATGTTGTCCACTTTTATTCTGCCGTTTGCTTGTGATGGCTGCTAGACGAACACATAAATTAGATGTAGAGAAGTAGAAGGTATTTCCAAGACGGCAGCTCGATAGCAGTAAGTGCCGTAACTTATGACGTCGTTCCGATGATGGTGTATAACAGACGTATGTAATTTAGCACAAAATAATTCAGTGCTTTTTTCTTTCTGCTTCCAGAAATATCTCTGAATACGGTATCATTCAAGTCACAGGCTTGAGAATTTCGGATCTTTTAGTTAGATATATTTAATAGATGTCGCTTTAGACCTGTCAAAATAGAAAGCCAACGTATAGAACGCATGACTTTCAACAGTCTGTCGTAGAGCCACAAAGTTTTTAGTTTGTTCTTTTTTGCACTTAAAGACTAAATAAAAAAATCACTTATTACAAGAATACGTCAACAGTAATAACATGACGTGTTTGGATGGGGCATAATGTACAAAGTTTATGGGAATCGAAAAAGCGAAATGGTTCTTCCTTGACTGTATTAGAACACAAACAAACAGAGTAGTATAGTAATAATAATCAGTAGAGTGCATGAAATTAATAAAGAAACGTAAAAGAAATTTAAAAAAACGAGTTTGATAAAATTAGATAAATTTTTTATTTTTCAGACTCACATTTAGCAGTGTTACCTGTGCGAGAAGACATAATTAGGGGGCTGGGTAAGCGATGGCTTTAGGATTGTAATGGACCGCAAGATTAATCGAGAGAATTTAAAGTCAACTCCATACAGAGTAAAATTAATCGACGTTTTACAAATATTCAGTTTGTATTTCACAGAGAACACTATTGTCGTCTATTAGAAAGATCAGTACCTTATTTTCGTTGTTAAACCGTGCATGTTGTCGAGTTACTCAATTATTATACCAACTACTGCACATATAAAAAATTTATAAAATTTAACATTAAAACATTAAAACGCTCCGACATATTTCGGTCCTAGGACCATCATCAGGGAGCCATATCGTCCTTGCTAAAGTCACACTATAAAAAGTCACATTAATTTCGCTGTAGCAGTTGGGTACTGTGGATGTGCATTCTGTGCTTCGTTGCAACGCAGCGAAGCACAGAATGCACATCCATAGCAGGGTACTCTTCGCAACATAACATTACACAACACGGCATGCTGCCACAATACCTAACTGGTACAGCGAAATTAATATGTGACTTTTTATAGTGTGACTTTAGCAAGGACGATATGGCTCCCTGATGATGGTCTTAGGACCGAAACATGTCCGAGCGTTTTAATGATTTAATGTGTAAATTTTATAAATTTTATATATGTGCAGTAGTTGGTATAATAATAGAGTAACCAGTACCTTAGTGTGTGCTTGTTTTTACTTAGCTGACAAACGTCAGCCCGACGCTCTAGTGAGTTTTTATTACACTTTTGGAAGCTTATTATCACTGCGATGGTTTCCTTGTCTCCAGTCATCGACCGACAAACCTCCCCGAAACTAGGCGAACGAAACAAAGCTGACTCAGTGTCTGGTGCATATTTTATATGGAGACTGTGGCTGTTTATTGCAAGAATCACAGGGAACACATAATTGCACTGTGTGGTAACATACAGCAGTTTTAGTGTCATATCTGGCGTTACGTGTAGATACCACTGGTATTCCAAGGGTTGACATATAATAAGACCAAAAACGGTGGTGTCGGCTTCCTTGCCAAGGACTCCTTGACAAGTAAAATGTAAAGGTAAAGTGATCCCGTTACAGGCCCGGTGTGGCCCAGAGGGTGGGTAAAGGTATAGCTCTACTCTTCCATGACCGCGGCCCTTGAAGAGGGTGAGTGGTCAGCAGCACGTCCCGGCCGCACTTTACCCCCAGGAGAGACCCGGTACTCATTTTACAGAGGATGGTTGGGACCCAGGGCCGGTCTGGACGGGCGGAAAATCTCGTGCCCACCGGGATTCGATCCCGGACCGACTCCTTGACTAATGTAATAATAAATTTCCAGAAGAAACCCAAAAATGTGCTGGTTGTGGTAACTCCTGAAATCCCGTTTTCTCATGAATGTTTGTAACCGAATTCTGATAGGGAAGTTCCATTATGCTGGTGTCACAAAACTACTTCTGTTTGATTGACTTTAAAGGCATTTAACGCCGTTTTTTGAAATAAAGAGGTTTTATAAGACTGAAAAGTAAGGAAAAAAGCTATAAATTGTAAATATGTTAAGGTCTTTGCATTGTTTGAAGCTCTGATAAGGAGTGAAATCACTGTAAATAGTTAGAATTACAAGTAACGTAACGGTAATTCGAATGGGGTAAGCCTGAATAATCTACCAGTACACCAAACAGTAACTTAACTCTCTTTGACCACAAAGACCCTGAGACCCCACAGTGAGATGTAGAGGAATGTTAGCCAGCAACAGTCTTCGTAAATCGGTTATGAAATCAAAGATCAAAGGAAAGGAAATTAATGGTATGGTTGCTGGTTAAAATATGGAACCTGACGAGATTGGAGGGCGACAAGGATGTATAGTTAAAGGTCTCATTGTACTTGATTTTTCAGTATTAACCAAAGGGCCACGAAGAATGGAAAAATTGGTATTAGAGTTGATAACTCCAGTATTTTTAACCCCGGTACTGGAGGGACGTTAATTTCATGATAGGTTGCTCTAACCTAAGGAAGACCACCACCCCCCCCCCTCCAATATTCCACAGATAGAAGGATGAATGGCTGTCAGAAGCGACCTGGTCGGGGCGACGGAGGTAGAGACAACAGCTTTCCTCATATGTTTGGTATACACATACCAAAATAAATGGCGCCACCTGCACAAATGCCGTAAAATTGAGATTTTCGTACTTGTATTAATGCAATGTAAGAAATCCCTAATGCGAAAAGGTAAAGGTAAATTTGACCATCTCCAATCCTTGAAGGCATATGTAGGGAGTAGATTATAGCTCCAATCATTCTTAATCCGAGCACTAAATAAAGATGGTTCGTCAGCTTCATGCTCCATTAACATTAAGCTACAGAGAGAGAACTCTGGTACCCACTGAATAAGAATCTGGATGGATCCAAGAATAGGTAAGAACATTTCAGGAGAAGAGAGAGATTTCTTGCTTCTGCATGGATACGAATCTCATACCTTCCGTTCCGTTGTCTGGTTACTGTACGAACGGCGCTACTCCGGTCCCTGTCAGTGGCGTATTGACAAGAAAATAAGCTAGGAAAGACCTTTAAATTTAAGAAATTTACGGGCAATACAACAAAACGATTTTTTTTTATTTTTATTGTTACGCCGTGCATGCTGTCGAGTTACTCAATTATTGCACCAATGCAACGCAACGAAGCACAGAATGCACATCCGTAGCAGAGCACTCTTCTAAACATAACATTTCACAACACGGCATGCTGCCACAATACCCAACTTCCAGAACGAAATTAATCTATGACTATTTCTAGTGTGACTTTAGCAAGGAATATATAGCTCCCTGATGATGGTCTTAGGACCGAAACATGTAGGAGCGTTTTTAATGTTTTAATGTGTAAGTTTTATAAATTGTATATATGTGCATTTGTTGGTGTAATAATTGAGTAACAACACAACGAATTTGTGCATTTAAATGGAATTATTAAATAAACATATTCTGTCTTTGTCATATCTACAAATTGTCATTATCGTCGTAATTAGTATCAAGTGTCGAGTGAAATTGTCATTTAGAATTTGGCGGTTTGTTTCTATAATTTATGTGTTTTTAATAATTTTTCTGTGAAATCAAATTATCTGGCAAAACTTCGCCAAGATACCAACATTTTTCAACATATTCCATAAATGAGAAATTTGAAATGAAATTAATTCATTGTAATTTTTAAATTATAATTTTACAGATCTTCCAACCTTTGTATTGTGGTATTCTTCATCCCACACCTCAAAACAGGTTTCAAATTTCCAAAACATATTTCACCAAAAAAATCAACAACTTAACCAAACCTGCTACGTCATTCCTTTCATTGGGCGCGTTCACAACACTTCGAAAAGTTACTATTAGCTTCGTCATGATATTTGATATTTGTGTATATCTTTAACATCAGTCGGGAAAAGTCGACTTTCATTAAAATATGACAAGAATAACAGATACTTTACACAGAGACCTATGTAAAATGTAAAGCAATCCAATTACAGGCCTGGACAGGACCTGAAGTTTCCAGGAGGCTGATGTTCCCAGATTTCAAGGCATTCGGCACATGAAGGTGTTAAGGTTGTTAGCCCTAAGCACTGGCCGCCTTTACCCCCCAGGAAATATTCGTGGTACTCATTTCTGTTAGGGGCGGAGTTAACCCCAAGGCCATAGTGCGGCAGGAAGGATTATGTCAATGAATAATTCCAGTGACACTATCGGGAATCGATCCCGCGACCTTCCGGGCTTTTAGTACAGTGCCCCAACAAACTGCGCCACCGGGTGCCTCGACAGAACTATGTACATTTATGATATCACGCTGAATTCGTCTTGGAATGAGAAACGTTGCAGACAAAAATTGTAGAGCAAAGGAAAACACATTTTGTGCTACTGAGATGTAATGACATCTTTGAAATTATGTGAGAAAAAATGGTACAACCAGCCAGGCCACCGATGGCAATATAGTTCGGTGTATGCGCGTTGCATGTTGAATAACTAAGGCTACAGAAACACAATCAGAAAAAGTGATGCGTACTGCATTTCCATGGCAACAAGGGTTACCCAATCGACACCCAGTATTACGTTTTACTTACTACACATTGCCTGGATTTGTAATCTCCAGTACTTTTCAATCGCGATGGACCACCTTCAGGGGGAACAAACCAGTATGCTGTACAAGTGTGTGATATTTTGTGTATGAAGTTTTCAGAACAGTTTCGTGTTGTGAGTGTGTAAACTAACACATGTACAGTCAGCGCTGTATATAGAATGTTTAGTTGCGATCCATTACAACAGATTAACACATCATTCTGCGTACTTTAGGAGGATGATGTGTTATTCTGTGCATATGTCACGTATGCGTGTCTAATTATAGACACCCAAATTCAGTTGTTAAGTATACTATTATTCTGTCATAAGCACGGATTATTTGTGGTGCTGCATTAGTTTGCTTGCATAAGCTCAGAATTGCATGTCAGACTGCGATCCTAATTTTCAAGGATTTTCATCACAGGCCTCATAAGAAAACACAAAATATTTAGGTTCCTGTGACCGTGCATCGTGAGCAAAGTGTGAAGAAAGGGAAAACCAACAAGATGCAACAATCAGATGTTTATTATCAACTTCTGTCTCAACATGTTTCGGGCATCATTATGCCCATCTTCAGGAGAACAAAGACCGTGTGTTACTGTGCTGGTTCTGCTGGATGGGGTTGGTAGCGGTTGTGGGGCGCTGCGTTGTAGGATGCGATCATTAGTGCTCGCAACCTACAACGCAGCGCCCCACAACCGCTACCAACCACATCCAGCAGAACCAGCGCAGTACACCGTATGCAGTAACACACGGTCTTTGTTCTCCTGAAGATGCGCATAATGATGCCCGAAACATGCTGAAACAGAAGTTGATAATAAACATCTGATTGTTGCATCTTGTTGGTTTTCTCTCTCTTCACATAAAATATCTTATGTATTTATAGTACATAACTAGATACTAACTTAATGTCAGAAAGTGTATTCTGGTAAATTTTGAACATTTGACATATAATAATGTACTAATAGCCTTATAAGTTTCAATCAGTATATTTGGATATTCTCCCTAAGGACGGAGAGTGGAGACCGAAACATGTGGGATTTAAACAGAATAATTGATATCAGAGACGATGTGTACTGTGATGGTTGTTTATGGAGAATTAGATGGGTGGGGCATGTAAAGCGTATGGGTGACAGGAGAGGCGTATACAGGATTTTGGTGAAGAAACCTGAAGGAAAGACACCACTTGGAAGATCCAGTCGTAGATTGGAGAATAATATTAAGACGGCTCTTCAGGAAGTGGGATGTGGGGGTATGGACTGGATCGAGCTGGTTTAGGATAGGGACAGGTGGCGGGCACTTGTGAATGTGGTAATAAATATTCGGGTTCCATAAAATGTTAGGAATTTCTTGACTGGTTGAAAAACTTTTAGCTTCTCAAGGAGGACTCTGCACCATGGAGTAGGTAAGTAAATAATTGAGTAAGGAAGGAAGGAAGGAAGGAAGGAAGGTGATTGTTTATGGAATATATTTAACTAAGTACATGGTTAAAACCGAAACAATTTAACCCTTTAAACGCCGAATTAAATACCATCTGCTATTTGCTGTCATTATTAGTAGCTCACCATATTTTCCACGTTAGCAGTATAAGGGCTAAGATCGTAAAATGTGTTATTTATGCTACATAAACCAATAGCAAAGTATCCCAATCTGCAACAGAAAGAGACAAATTTGAAGAGATCCTCTTTTTGCTATGTATTCCGCATTTCTCGGTGGGAAGAAATTCCCTGGGTAAAGCAAACAATGTTATTGACTCTGTGAGTTCGTTTCGGTGCTAGCAGCAAGAAGCATCTACCAGTCTATGAATTCGCTCAGACTGCTCAGGCTGCCATGAATTTTTCTCATCCCCATCGCCTCAAGTCCCGGCCAACTTTCTAAGCTGTGGGAACCTGATGCCATTTCCTGGGGTGGAAGTGTGTGGAGCCAGAGTTACGTTTAATCCCGCCATTTCTCTTCACCTTATTGCAAAATTCAGTACCTGACATTTTGAGCAATTTTCTGAACCAAACTGCTTTGCAATATTACTGTTAATTTTGTTTATATTCAAGTTCAGAATTGTATGCCATATTGTCATGTAACATGTAACATGTAACATGTAACATGTAACATGTAACATGTAACATGTAACATGTAACATGTAACATGTATCAACGAATTTAAAAAGTACCAAATACACAATTCACTAACAAATTACCACAACACAACCCCCACTTCTTGGTCTCCCCGATTTGTGATTTTCATTTACAAATTTTTAAAGGCGCCGATCACGTTTGTTGCGCCGTCTAAAGCGCAGGTCTGCTTGTTAAGATTCCGGGTTTGAAACCCGCAGGGGACATGGTTCTTTGTTCTGAATGTTGTGTTTTGTCAGGTAGACGTCTCTGCATAAGGCTGATCCCTCGCCCATAGAAACCCTACCGAGTGTGTATAATTGTGTGTTTGTGTTTGTGTGTGTGTGTGTGTTTGCGTGTGTGTGTGTTTGTGTATGTGTGTGTGTGTTTGTGTGTGTGTGTGTCACTGAGGGTGATCAGGCGCAACAGATAACCCTCTTCACCTACAATTAGTAGATACAGGAGGCCATAATAGGAAGGAAAGAAAGAAATTAAAGTGTTTATCTTTAGGAATTCTTAGGCACTGGTATGAATATAAAATTGAAGAAACCTGAAACTGTGTCAGATGTAGAATTGGAAAAAAGAAGGCCAAGCCATGTAATGAATTTAAAAGAACATTTGAAGAAGCTTCTGAAAGACACCAAGAAAATAGCAGTATCTATAGATGGAAAGTTTCAGATGATTTCCTCTATGTCAGTTGTGAAATACTGTGTTCAACACAAGAAAACAACATTTCGGGATAAATAGATTATATTGAAGTGTATTTTGGTGTGGCCTGCTCTTTCGTTGTTTCATTCGGTAAATTCGGATGACCTTTATATTTGGCACAATTGTACACAGGATCTTGCTGCGATGTATCCCGCACATTGCCTCGTGCAGACTGGTTCACACGAACCGCAAAATAAAACTTCTGTGTTACACACATTTGGACTGCGTAATACAGATGCCGTTACACACTTTTGGACTGTGCAATACAGGGGCTGTTACACACTTTTGGACTGCGTAATAGAGAGACTGTGTAACACACTTTTGGACTGCGCAGTACAGACGTTGTGTAACACGTTTGGACTGCGCAATACGCAGGCTGTGTAACACACTTTTGGACTGCGCAATACATAGGCTGTGTTACACACTTTTGGACTGCGCAATACAGAGGCTGCATAACACAATTTTGAACTGCGCAACACAAAGTTTGTGTTACACACTTTTGAACCCTACAGAAACAGGATTTTATTTAAAAATTTGCGTCATACAAAACCATGCCTGTATTAGGTTTGAATCATACAGCACCATACTTTTATTAGAATTGGGCCAAATTAGGTGTGAACCATACAAGAGAGCGTCTGTATTCAGTTTGGACCATACAACACCGTGAAAATAAGTTTACTGGGGTTAAAGTTACCGTAGTTAGAACGAGTGGCGTTTACAAGGGATGTCATATGAATGGTTGAACAGTACAGTTCAGATGTAAGCGTGGCTTGCGTGTATGTGCTGTTTATTATTTGTATATTATTTAACGACGCTACCTGTAACTCACAATTATTTAACGTGAATTACTCGGAATTTACTAAATAGTGAATTCGAAAATTTGTAGAGAAAGGCGATCATGGCATAATTTAAGGTAGTATTTTGAGACTAGCCTGGAGGGACTGAGTAAAGACGCACAATATCTGCAAATTTAATTGACGTAGGGCGAGATTCGAAGCCAGCAAACGTATTAAGCCATTTAGTTGAGTCACCGCTTACTCTGCGCGACGTGCTCATCCCCAGAATTTATAACCACGTTCAAGATGCTCTTCTGGTATGTTAAGGCGTCCCGACCGATGAAAGTTACCGACGTTTCGACGAATAGTACTTTGGTAGGGATGGTGACTATTTACCGGTCGACGTGGGGTCTTTAGCAGCACTGTTTTAGAAGCTTTCATATACGATATTCGCCTTATTTTGGTTCAAATTTTTTATTGCCTTATTACTGTTTCTTCTGAAATAAAACACCACATAGCGTTATTTGTATTTCATTTTAATATCTTAATACATTTTACTGCACACCGGCCAGCAAGACGACAACATCAACATACGGACTGTATATACAGCCACCACACAGATTGTATATACAGCGACCACACACTATATATACAGCCACCACACAGACTTATATACAGCAACCACACAGACTGTATATACAGCCACCACACAGACTGTATATACAGCCACCACACAGACTGTATATACAGCCACCACACAGAATGTATATACAGC
>Ga0136643_10003585_pt1 | contig 20975 bp, 21 predicted proteins | sample TergutLab28metaG_FD_96883 | JGI IMG/M metagenome (GOLD analysis project Ga0136643, IMG submission 96883) | Labiotermes labralis P1 segment gut microbial communities from Petit-Saut dam, French Guiana - Lab288 P1 (version 3) (version 3) | ecosystem: Host-associated > Arthropoda: Insects >...
CGTAACCATTCAACTTTGGATATAGGTGTTTTGGGTTATATCGGTATACTTTAACATAAGGAACACTCTCCCGAAGTCTGGCACATTCCTCCTGGGACACCCTGTATATATATATATATATATTACAGAAAAGAATATATATATAAACATGTGGGCCAGGATAACATTGTTGGTATAGTGCCTTACTAAAGGGTGGACGATCCAGGGATTGAATCCCAGTGGGCCGAGATTTTCCGCACCCATCCAGACCAGCCCTGGGACCAACCAAGCCTCCTATACAATGGATACCGGGCCCATCCCGGGGCTAAAGCGGCCGGGGCATGGCATTGACCACCCACCCCCATCTAGCACCGAGGTAAAAGAAAGAGTAAAGCTATACCTTTACTCCCCCTCTGGGCCTTTGTGGCCTGTTCTAGGGTGAACTGTACCTTTACATTATCTATACACATCCTAAATCAGATCTGCATTACAGAAACATCATTGTAATTGTGAGTACTAGACGCATGTCAGTGGTCAGTTGTCAGGTCTGGCAACAGAAGATGAGTGGAAAGGTATTCTCCAGTAGAATATTTTCCAAATCCATCCTTTTCTGTTTTGTGTTTGGTACTTGATGTTCCTTGATGTTCATCTGCTACATACACACAACTAATTTCACAAAGCTAATAGCACACAGCCTTGGACTTTACTGCTTGCAGTTCAGGTTTCTTTAATCCACACTGTTCCATCATGGTAAATTACTTTTAAAATATTGCAGCACCATGTAATTTACAGATAATCAAAACTAACTGTTTGAATTCAAGCAGATAGTCTGCTGTAGGACTGTTAGGATTAGTATACACCATACTGAGAATTACACTCAATAAAATTTATAAACAGTAATGGACCTACATTGCATGGTATATCATTTGGAATCATTTACTTTGTCCACTGGCTTATGCTAAAAATAACAACCCCTGTGAGGGCAGGGAGCAATCATGTCCCTGGAACATAGTGTATTACTTTTATTACTATTTTTAACATGAGATATCCATAATAAAAATGATACCAAACCTTTGGTATGGTTGTGAACATCTCACAATGCAGTGTAAGCTACTCCTGTAAATCATATCAGTATTCATATTTTCATCACATTCATTCCTGATGTCACATGAAGTACATTCTGAGTGACCTTCTCTCCACTGCTGCCTCTGACATTCTTACCTTGTTGTATTCCAGATCCCAACACTTGACCTGCCGGTCCTCACCACAGCTGAACAGATAAGGGTGCCGTGCACTGACAGCTAGGCCCCGAACACTGCTGATATGTCCAGTCAGCGATACCTTCAAATGGCCACTGGCCAAATCCCAGATCTATGCAGAAGAAGAAATAAAGCTATCAGTCTGCCTGCATAGTATGAAATGTCACCCCGTGTACACCAACACTTTTAAGCCCCTTACAGCATATTCATGCAACTGCAAGCTTAATTCTTTCCACATTCAAACAAGATGAATTTAAGTAAGAGCAAAATAATTTCATAGAAAAATTCACATGCATATGACATGTTCAAATTTGAAAATTACGAGGGTCATACTGAAAGTCATGAGCAACGTCCCCTAGTTGGCAACTCTGCAACATCAAACAATTGAGTATCTTTGGTAGGTGGCGCCAGTAGCTTGCAACACGTGACCAAAAACAAGTGATACAAAATGGCTGACAACAATGTTTCGTTTCGTCAGCGTGCTGTCATTGAATTTCTTGTTAAAGAAGAGATTCCCGCTGCTGATATTCACCACAGACTTCAGCATGTGTATGGAGATGGGTGCTAGTAGTATTAGACGATGGGTAAAGCATTTTAAAGATGGGAACACAAGCATCCAAGATCAGCCTCATAGTGGTCGCCCTCAAACAGCCTCAACTGAACCCAACAAGAGAGTTGATGAAATTATTACGAAGACAGACATGTGACGCTGGATGCAATTGCAACAAAACTAGGAATAGGGCACAATGCAGTTCGGGAGATGATTGGAAGCTTAGGTTATTGGAAAATTTGTGCCCATTGGGTACCGCATTTACTGACTGAAGACCATAAAAGTTCAGCGAAAAGCCATCACTTCAGAAATGCTTCGGAGATATCGAGACAAAGGAGATGATTTTTTGCTCAGTATTGTGACAGGCGATGAAAGCTGGTTTCATCATTTCAACCCCGAAAGGAAGCGGCAGAGTATGGAATGGCATCATTTGGATTCACCAACAAAAAAAGAAACCAAAGACAATGCCATCAGCTAAGAAGATTATGGGCACTGTCTTCTGGGATGCAGAGGAGTGCATCTTGATTGAATTTCTGGAATCTCGAAAAACCATAAATGCTGCTCATTATGTACAGACACTACTCAAGCTTCGCTGTGCACTGTGCGATAAATGTCCCGGAAGAAAGGTCATCCTGCGGCACAATAATGCTCGGCCTCACACTGCTCTTTTGACCTTGGAAAAAATTGAGAACATGGGGTGGGAAGTTCTCCCTCACCTTCCATACAGTCCTGATCTGGCACCCTCCGATTACCACCTCTTTGGTTTTGTGAAGAATCAGATGCGAGGCCAACATTAGAAGACAAGTGAGGCACTCCAGACAGCTGTGTGTCAATGTCTTCGGGCAGCTGGAACGGAGGTCTGCCGCAAGGGAATAGTCAAACTTCCAGAACAGTGGGAAAAATGTGTACAGAGAAACGGGGATTATGTAGAAAAATAAGCACATGTCTATGGATTAAGATGATGTACTTGGTTTTTACATAATAATAAATTTTAATTCACAAAAAAATTGTTGCTCATTGCTTTTGGCATGACCTACTTAGATGTCCTTATGCACAGACCTTACTAGTGGAATGTAAGTTCATATTTGTTCATTTGTACCTTCAAATTAAAGAGTCAAATAACTGGCTAGTGAAATTCTTTTTTGAAATGTCACATGTAACAAATAACAGCTCTCTTGTGATATTTTGAGTCCTCATGGCAGCAAGTATGAAGACTTCTGTCAAGTGGGATGTGATACCATGTAGTCTGGACCAATTGCCAACATTTCAGAAGACCAGACTGCCTCCACCTTCATGCCTGAAGATTGGGCACAAACAAATGATAGCGGTTTTAAGAGAACAACATTTTTAAATGGCTAACCTTGATGACTCTGTCAGCTGAACCGGTAGCAAACCACTCATTGCCAGGTTCCACTGCCACACATCGTACCCATCCTAAATGGCCTGATATTACACGATACAACTTCCATGGTGCATGCCATTTTGGTTTTGGCATGGCAGTGGCTCGACGGGGCATAATGCTTTGCACTGTACTGCCAGCTGCAGGAGCAGGCACATGAACAAGACCACTGCCAGGCCCAGCATTAGCTGGGACAAGGGCACCTTCACCAACAACTGCAGCATCACCAGTGTAGTTCACACCATCTAAAACACAAAGCCGTCACATCTTTCCAAATGATTCTATGTATGAAATACAATTAATTAAGTGGTAGTGCTTGTGACCTGTATTCAGGAGATCCCCAGTTTGAATCTTAGCTGGAACAGCACCTCCTGAGGCTTTTTGTGTTTTCCACAGTTCTGCCAGGCAATGCCATGAGAAGTACAGGCCAAGACCACGTCCTTCCACATACTTACAAACTCAGTACTCACTGTTATCCAATAAGTCAATGCCTGACAGTCTTTAATTTGCTTACAGCATCATAAAACAATTACAAACATTTTGAACAGAAATTAAGGAACTATTCATATATCCCAAATACTGCATATCACATTTTTTTTGTATCATTCCCCTCTTTTTCTTCTATTTGAAAAATCTAAATATTCAGACAGAACATGGGTGAGCTACATTTGAAACAGTGGTGTCAGCAATTTAAGGACAGGTTATAAATAGAATACCTTGCATGACAGCAGCCTTATGAAGTTTATAAACTCGGGATTCAAATCGTGGTGCAAAGTCTACCTATTCTGACTTAGATCTGTCATGTATTCCTCACTCCCTACAGAATAACATGACACAAATGGTGTCACAGGCTCCTCCTTTTATAAATCTGGTACTAATTCTTGACTACTTTTCTTGTACGTGGCTTTTCACCACTGAAATTAAACTTGTCCAAATTATACATACATAAAGTAACTCTTTCTGTTAAAAACTCTTGGCATGCAACAGGATAAAATTCACAGTTGTCTTACTGCAGTAAGTATTAAAATATAAGCAACTGACCTTGTATAGCTGCCTGCTGAAGATTCAGGTCTCCTCGTTCTGCATTGTGGATCTTTGCAGCATTAGTGCTCTTCACACGGTCAAACACTAAACCATAACAATCCCTTGCTTTTACAGTTTTCTTCACCTTTTCACTGGAATACAAAATATTTAAGTACATTAAAGTTAGAAAAAATTGCATTGTATAGTCTGTATGCTATGCATGTGACACTAAGATCTTAGATTCTCACACCAGTCATCACAGCGATAAGTGAACTAAGTGATCTCAGTGTAACGAAGTGGCAAAGTGAATGGGACCTTACAACAAAGGGTGCAATTATAAAATCATTCTTCCCCAAAATAGCAGATAGGTTAAAAATTAAAATTAATGTAACTCCAAATTTTACAACAATGGCAACAGGACACGGTAATATTAAATCATATCTGCACAAATACAAAACCTTAGACAGCCCAATGTGCTCCTGCAAAAGTGGAGAACAAACAGTAGACCACATATTATATGATTGCAAACTACTCAAGCAGGAAAGAGACAGTCTAAAAGGTGCCATATTACGGACAGAAAACTGGCCCGTGAGTAAAAACAAACTCATTAACAAATTTCACAAAGATTTTAAAAAATTTATGAACAATATACCCTTTGACAAATTATAGACAATTATAGTTAATTTAACAAACTTGTATAGAGAACAAAGAAATTTAGTTGAAATTATGTAAGAAACCACCAACACATGTACTATTACTGCATAGTAATGGAGCATGCAGAATGATGATAAATAAATTTAAAAAAAAACAGACATCACATTCCAACACAAGGTAGGCCTCAATATAAAGACCTGTTTTGGCCTCATCTAACAGCCTTTTCAAAGGTCTTCCAAATCGTCAGTGGTGTCGTTGAATATTCAAATCTTCTCACAAGTTACACTGTGTCAATATACAAATGGACAGACCATAACATCATAGAAGTCTTAAATTTCCATGTGGACACTGTTGATAGGGTAACACTGCAACTGGCTGTAAATTTAATGGCACAGATCCAGTTCACAGTAACATTGTTGGAATTCCACTAACACATCAAAAATGATTTCAAACACAGCATAACATTTGGGGAGTTATCCACTTCAGATCTGACCAAGCAATCAACTATCCTGGCAGGTTTTTCACAGTTCACCTCAACTACACCACATAATGTCTGTGTAGTGCCTAAAGGCATAAACTTTCCTTTAAGTTTTTCATACTGACTGCTTTATCAAACTTAAATTTATTACCAAGTTCCCAGCAAACTCATACACATTTAGCAACAATAACAATAAATCCTTTCTTCTAATTCTGCCAAAGGACACAAAATATGTAAACATTTTACAATTCTTCAATTGTAATTACTTACGCCTTCTCATCGATAGTAGCCAAAAATCCTTGATTTGATAGAAACATATCATGACTTCGTTTCAGGGAACGGAACACCAAAGTGTGCACTGAATGCCGTTGTACATCCTGTCACAGAATATTGTAATTAATGTAACCACTAACAGCTCCTTGCCTGTTACACAGGATGATGACAGTGCAGAATATGAAGTCCCACAAGCTATTCAAACCATTTCTCGTAATCAGACACAACCATAGCTACCAGAAAGGGCAATGTGCAATCAACAGCCACCCTGGAATTTGGTAATATTGGGAATCCAAACCATATTCTGCACTTAGATGCCTTACAGTTTTACTTAACGTCACTGGTCAAGCTGTGGAATGCAATTGGCGGATACAGGTAGGAAGATGGGCTATTTTTGTGCTGCGGTGTGTAACTATGAACACATGAATAAATAAATGAATAAACCAAAATTTCATAATGGGTGATGGCGTAAATTCGGTATACATTAGGCATACTAACTCTAAAGAGAAAGGAATCAAATTCCACACAAATGACTCGTATTGCGGCAGATATTCTGCTACAGTAAGTACCCTATCTGCGTTTTGTAATCTTTCTTCAATGCAATGGAATTCGAAATGTGTTATGATTTCGTCACACATAACCTCACTCCTAATGTTTTCATGACCCTGAAAACTACGATATAGGCTGCTGCAATTGTTTGTAATGTAACTAGTCGCTATTATGCTTCATACCTCAGTCATACTGTCGAATACATAAATTGAATACTTATAACTTGTAGAGTTCAGACAATAGCTGTCTTCTCATCAGAACACAACTTTGTAAATACACAAACAGTTAGGTTTCTATGTGGCCATGTCCGGTTGTACACAAACTTCCCTCTGCAACGCGGTTGGCTATGTGTCCACAGATCATCTGTATGTGTCAGTGTAATGTCCGTGCTTGTGTGATTTGTGTTGTGACTATGGTCTTCACGTATTTTGTGAACTCATTACATTATTTATATGAGTGAAAACGTTGGTATTTTACATTCCATATGAAGAGGCACGTACCAATACTGAGGAATGACATTATTCAACAACATTTGTAGACTTATTGGGTTTTTACGTGTAGTAAATCTTGTGCATTGAGTGGCCCTCTTATTGGACAGCTGTGTATAAATATTTTAATATAGTTGCGAATTTTAACATAGTTGCAAATTGTATTAGTAATCTAGAAAATTCACTAAATCAGGAAACAACAATGAATAGAATATCTAATAGGCAAAGAAACTCCAGTCCCAAGATCATCCGATTTTTTGTTGTAGACCGTGTTTGAGTTTTTAAATGCAAGATAGCCAGCTGTATTAGCTTAATGAATCAAACGTTATTTCTTATAATAAGAACCAAGATCTTTGTAGTTGGAATCGGCAGTCAAAGACAAGTACTGGTTCACTTTTGCATCACCACATTGTTAGGCGTTTCAAGGTGTATCATGAAAATATTAGGGGTTTTCAAAACAAAACAAATGAATTGATTAATTTTTATCTCCAGATTTCTCTCATATAATTTATTTAACTGAACATCGCCTAACAAATTCTGAATTAAACTGTACTTTTACAAATTCTAATCTTGGTGCCAAATTTTGCAGGAAACTTCTTAAAATGGAGTGTTTATTTTTATTCGTGAAACTTTACAGTTTTCAACTATGAATTTAAATGAATTTTATAAGGAGCAGGGTCTTGAAGTATGTGCAGTTAAGTTACATTTTTCAGCTCTAAGCTTTTGTTTATTATCTATTTCTAGATCTCCAATTGGAAATTTCTTGTATTTTTTAACAGCATTAGAGTCAGTACTCATTTCACTTTATAGTAATACTGTAGAATTTATTATCTCTGGAGATATAAATATAAATTATATTAATGATAATGGTAAAAGAAAGCAGACTTCTTGTTATCTTCTTTTAGTCTCTGTAGTACAGTACAATCCCCACCAAGAATTCGTAATAACTCTACTTCTGCAATTGATAATACATTTATTGATAAAGTTAACAATGACAAGTATGCCATATGTCTCTTTATTAATGGATTATCTGATCATAATGCCAAAATTATAACAATACATAATATTATCCCACAAAATCAAATTAGTTATACTCAAACTAGAAGGAAATTTAATATATTTATGATCAACTTGATTTATGAATCTTGAGATAATATTTTCACTGATGATGATAATACATTATTAATAATTTTCTTAATATGTATTTAAGAAATTTTTATTCCATTTTTCCTTTAATAACATCACAGTATAAACCCAGTAACAAAGTGTGGATAACAAAAGGCATAAAGACTTCTTTTCTTCATAAAAGAGAACTTATTAGTAGGAATACAAATAACCCAAAACTCAGGGAACACTGTAAATGTTACTACAGGACACTGTCTAATGTCATTAAAGAAGCTAAATAACTTTATTGCAACAGAAAGATTTCAAATTCTATTAATCCAATGGAAACTACGTGGAATATTATACAAACTGAAACACTCAAAAGAACTAGTGATAAAGGTATACACCTCTAAAATATAAATGAAAAATTAACTGATAATTATCAAACTATTGCAAACTCTTTTTAACACATACTTTTTTAGCAATTTTAGATAAAATTAGTTTCAATAACACAAATGCTGATAATGCTAAATTAAATAGTAATAACCCCCTTCATTATTTAATTCAAGCCTTTGAACACCCTTTTCCAAATATTAAGTTTAATCATGTATAAACTACTGAAATTGAAAAAATTATTAAATCTTTGAAATCTGAAAACTTACACGCATATGACGAAATTTTGGTGAAAATTCTAAGATTTAGTAGTCAATTTGTTACCTCTCCCTTGACTTACATATGTACTAAATCACTTTAAACCGGTTATTTTTCCAACTCAATTAAAATTTTCAGTAGTTAAGCCATTGTATATTAAAAAAAAATGTGACAGAACTAACATATCTAATTTTGACCTATATCATTACTTACATCATTTTCGGAAATCTTCGAAAATGTTATATACGCAAGACTTAATGAACACATATAACATAATAATATTTTAGCAAACAAACAATATGGCTTTAGACGTAATTCATCGAAAGATAAAGCCTCTTAAAAATTAATAGATGATATATTATTAGTCCTAAACAATAAATTATTAGTTGGTGGTATATTTTGTGACTTGGAAAAAGCCTTTGACTGTGTGAATCATGATATGCTTTTATTGAAATTGGAATTTTATGGAATTACAAATAAAGCTAATGCTTTGATAAAATCTTATCTAAATGGTAGATACCATAGAGTTCTGGTAGACAATAAATATTCCAATACAACCTCTTTTGGATGGGGGTTAGTTAAACAAGGTGTTCCCCAGGGTGCAATTCCTGGTCTTTTTTTTTTAATACATAAATGACCTTCCAGACACTGTATCTAATATATCTAAACTGGTTTTCTTTGCTGATGATACTAGCATAATTGTAACTAACCACAGTTCTACAGAATTTACAAATGACATTAGTAAAGTATTTAGAAATTTTAATGACTGGTTTAGAATTAATCTACCCTCATTAAATTTTGATAAAACATTTTATATGCATTTCTTGACTAAAAATAGTTATAAAATTAACATGAATATGTGCTATGAGAACAAACAAATTATTAATACTTATAGCACTAAACTTCTTGCATTATTCAATGTTAGTTCATTATCATGGAATGACCATATTGATCAGTTAGTGTTTAAATTAATTACTGCATATTATGGGATTAGGTCTGGCAAGCCTCTCATAACTCAAGAAACATTAAGGATGATCTATTTTTTTTTATGTTCACTCCATATTAACTTATGGTATAATTTTCTGAGGTAATTCATCCTATTGTGATAATATCTTTAAGGTACAAAAAAGAATAATTGTATTACTCAATTATTATACCAACTACTGCACATATATAAAATTTATAACATTTACACATTAAAACATTAAAAACGCTGCGACATGTTTCGGTCCTAGGACCATCATCAGGGAGCCATATCGTTCTTGCTAAAGTCACACTCCGTTGCGTGATACATATAACGCAACGGAGCACAGAATGCACATCCGTAGCAGGGCACTCTTTGCAACATAACATTACACAACACGGCATGCTACCACAATACCCAACTGGTACAGCGAAATTAATGTGACTTTAGCAAGGACAATATGGCTCCCTGATGATGTCCTAGGACCAAAACATGTCAGAGTGGTTTTAATGTATAAATTTTATAAATTTTATATATGTGCAGTAGTTGGTATAATAATTGAGTAACTCAACAACATGCACGGTGTAACAATGAAAAAGAGAATAATTAGAGTTATTACATATTAAAGAAACAGAGGTTCATGTCCTACATTATTTAAGAAACTAAATATCCTCCCACTTAAATCCCAATATATATTTTCCCTATTATTATTTATAGTCCAGAATAGAGAATTACATAAATCCAATTCTGATATTCATAATATTAATACCAGACAGTACTGATTTACACCCTTCTATATCAAAATTAACTACTTTTCAAAAGGTAGACTATTGTTTTTGGTTTAAGGTTCTTAATCTTCTTCCATCTAGCCTTAAGATTTTATCTAATGAACTGAAACCATTTAGACCAGCTTTAAGACAGATTATACTCACAAACTCCTTTTACTCACTAGATAAATATTTTAATTGGAACTGAACTAAAGATCTTGGTCTTTATATATTTTTATAATTGTTGTTTTATAACTTTATAATAATTTATAAATAAAAATATTGTACATTCTTTACATTATTTATCATATTTTTAGTTAACATAGATAAATTTATTATTTTATTTTGCTATTTAGCTAGACATATGCTTCTTACAAGCAAATATCCACATTACATTGACTAATTCTGTATCCAATGGTTTTTTTGTAGCTTTATCAGGGTTTGTGGATTGCAGGTAAATAAATAAACTAATACATCGCAAAATTCTAATATTAAGCAGAAATGAGCCAAGTATGTCTTGGGAATGAAGGGTGGGGGTGTGAATAATTTAGGTTTAAAAAAATAATAAACTCTCAGTTTGAAAATAATTCAGTTCCAGAATGCTGAAGTTACCTCCGCCAAAAAGGCCCCAGTTTTGCATAAGATAACGTCAGAACATTTCAGACAAATAAATATATACTGTTTGTAATGGCTACTGCAGCAGAGATTGAAGATCTCATGACAGGACCTCTTGTTACATGGGTATGTATTGATGTTATCTGTATACTATGTTATGGTGTGTGAACAATTAAAAGAGTCATCTAGAACTGGAATTTTCATTAATTTATTCTAGCAGTAGTATTACTGGCATTTCTATTCATGGTTGCACTGCTTGTAAAGGTCTTTTATGTAATGTTCTTATTTTTCTTGTTGTTCATATGCACAATACTTGTTGCTAGATGAGCAAAAATAAGGAAATTATAGAAATAAAAATATTGCATTTTCTTCTTTTCAAGTTTCCTCCACTCACCACTTCTGTACTTACTGTTATAGCTTTACTTGCTAAGAATGTGGGTATATAATTCTATAGTGTGTAGTGAGAATTAACTTCTTGAAATTTCAGGTAAATTCCACTTAACTATGATAACACAACTGGATTACTGTATCTGAGATAAACTTCAGACCTTCCTTACCCTCTACATAAGTCAGTAATATGTTGAGATGAGTGTAGAACCACTTGGAGTTGAATTATCCACCTCCTCGTGTGTGCCTTATTTATAGCTTTATGTGCAGGAAGTGTTTCACATACTGGTAAAATAGTGGTCTCACAATTGAAGACTGATATGCCCCTTTATGTCATGTTACAGTTCAGTTCATGCTTGGAGAATGCTGACAGGCTTGCTGAGTATGAAGACCTCACTGATGGGATTCTTATTCACAAAATTCTGTTACAAATGTATGTTATTGTTGTTATCATATGTTTGTATACAGCTGATATCTTTAATTTAATATATCGGTATCGATGTACTTATGGAGAGTGTGCATATTCACTGCCATGAAAGTCTCATATCTTATGAGAAATACTTCTGTCTTTATGCAGAGATCCAGAACCAATGCATCATGGAGTAATACCATGTCTGGGTAATGTGTCAGTTCGCATACGTAATATGGACATCATCGTTAAGAATATTAAAGCTCTGTACGAGGTAAGCATTGTAGTTAGAATACTTATATTTTAACCCATTTATTGATTATTTCTTCATAGTTTTCTGTCCCAGTTTGAGTATGGAAATGTAGTGCATAATACTAGAATGTGCTTACATGAAAATACTGAGTGGTGCTCACAACAGAAGGAATCTTGGAATCAGTAAGTATATAAAAATCATGCTTGTTTTGAACTGTCACAGCAGTGCAACTGAGGCTTCAGTTCTGGGATATGACACTGCATCACTGGGTAATCATATTGCATTGTTTTACAGCAACATTATGCCGTGATCTCCAAGGGTTGATAAGTTGTGGAAGAATTGACACATTGTCATATCTCAGAAGTACGGAATCCTCATGTAAGAATTAAGTTCCAAACCATTAGAAGAAGAAAAAATGTTGACATGAAAATCGGCACAGTACACACTGTAGAATTTTTTTATTTTGTACTGAAGAAGCCATGTTGGTGGGGGTGGGTTGCACTCTGTTCAAGATCTCCTGGATTTAAAACACAGCCCAGAGATTCACTGCCCTGAGTGAGGTTTATCATGGCTTTCCTCAGTTTCTCAAGGCAAATGTTAGCTTAGAACCTCAAATTAGGTAATGACATTTTCATTTAACATGTTCCCTGATTCATCATTCAGGTCATTTCATGCTTGAACTGTTAGCAGGAGTTTAAAATCTTTGTGTGTGTGTGCGCGTGCGCGCACGTGTATGTGAGAGATTGATTGATTGATTTATTTATTGATTGATTGCCTGTGTTTTATGTGTGACTATTGATCACTTGTATTTAAGAACAAGACCAGAAGGTAGAGGGAATAAATGACCGAGAAAGGTATCTTTGTATCTTTTTTTGTCATAGGAGTCTCATCCTTTGTCCGAAGGAGTGCATAACATACATATTCAGTAGAAATGTGATTTTATAGTGTCCCTCAAGGGCTGTTGTATATAGGAGTGTATCAATAGAATGGTTATCTGTTAAATATATAGCTAGATATGGGGATTTTCAAATTTTGCCATAGAATTTACAGTGGACATATTACTGAATGAAATAAATCTACGCAGGAGGAATTGTGTCAAGTTCTTCTGGTGGTGCCTGACTGTGTGAAGCTTGGTAGGGAACCAGAGAGTAAAGCTGGTGTTGAGAACATGCAGCTGTTGCTTCTGCTGCTTCTGGGATGTGCTGTACAGTGTCCTAATAAGGAGACGTTCATTGACAGGATTAAACAGCTGGATGTGCAGGTTCAACATGCCATTGTTGATTGCATCAGGCAGGTTAGTCTGGGCTATTTAGTTTATTATTCTGATAGTACATTGATAGAATTTATTTTATTTTTTTCTGAAGTAGCAATAAAGCTGAAATATGAAACCGTTACATTCCTCAGTTATTGAAAGCCACATGTACTGAAGCATCTCTGTTGCTAAAAATTGTTAAACTACACGAGTGTTGAGAGAGATCTGAGGTTCTCAAAATTATGACTCTAGAGATTGTGGACTTCTGGTATGTGATACCATGTAGTTTGGCATGTAGGTTCCAGCATTTCAGAGGATCATGCTGCTTCCATCTTGGAATGTTGATTGTACCTGTAAGATTAGTGTAACTATCATAACATTATTGCTTTAAGTCTCCTTGTTGTTTTTATATTACTGAACTAGTTAAAATTGGATCTGGGAAGTCCCAAATGTTAATTATCATTTTCAGGTGACAGATAATCATAACATTGTACTGACACAAGATGGCATAACCGAAACGTTTGCTCCTGATCTCATGGTGACACACATTCGAAGGCTAGTACGAGAGAGAGATGAATATTTGCAGGTTGGTTTTTTTTTTTATAAAACTCTTATTTTAGTATCTTTTTCCCATAGAAATTCAGATACAAAATACATACTTTTTTTGTCTTTTCATCCTTGATAAACATTTCAGAATACACTTACAACAACCCTCTTATGTGTTGCCACGTGTAATTCCACCCTACTGTATGATAACCCATTTTAGCGTTACAAGATGACATGCCATGAAAACATGCTACACCTTCTGGCAGAAACATTCTGGATATTACGTTCACTCTTTTCCTACTCCTCAAAAAACAAAAATTTTCATTCGTTCGTGCTGTGAGCTCATGGTCTTCAGGGACATGAAATCATGTAGTTTGATAAACAGGCACCAGCATTTCAAAGGACCTGCTGCTTCTGTGTTCAGGGTTTGTTCTACTCTGAAGATGGAGGCACCATATTCCTGTGACTTCTTGGTACCTATGTACAAAACTGCATTGTGTTACTTCATGGCAGCCATACTTTATAATACTTGTCACGTTGCAAACCTCAGATCTGGAGTTAACCTCTTGTTTAATTTTTACCCAGCACTGGACAGCTACTGTCATTCAGGAGAGATCAGCAGGAGGTGGTGGTTGTAATGAACAGCAGAGAAAAGCCTCAACACCAATGTTAGAAGGGGAGTCACATCATCTGGCTGTGGAGCTAGCTGACTGGAAGGCTCGTCTGAGAAAACAGCGTCAAGAACTGTATGTATCTGATGCATGTATAGTCACACTGAGGTCTAGAAATATGTGACTGTTTAAAGATTAAGCCCAGTGAATAGTGGGAACCACCGAATAGATCCCCCTATGGTTACTTAGACTGCTGCTATTGATAAGACATAATGGAAGTGTACTACTACATAGCAGGTATCATGTAGTACAATGTCGATTGATGAGTTTGCAAGTTTGTGGTACTGCTATTAACATTAGTTTTTTAGGTGTCACTAATTCATATATTTTGTGTCCTTTGTCTAGTGAGGAAAAATCAGAAGCATTGGTAGAGTGTAAAGAAGACCTGGAACATAACAAGCTATTAGTGGCTAAACTGCGGCAAGAGGTAACGTGCACCAGTGTTCATATACCTTTCTTTTCATGCTGCCGAAGCGAAGACTATTTTAAAACAAGAGCTTTGTTTTATCCTGTCTATAGGTTCAAGAGCTGATGCAAGATGCCAGAGCTGCTAAAGCCTACCGGGATGAACTTGATGCTGTACGTGAAAGGGCAGAGCGAGTGGACAAACTGGAAATGGAAGTGCAGCGGTACCGTGAGAAACTGAGTGACATTGAATTCTATAAGACACGCATTGAGGAACTGAGAGAAGATAACAGGTCAGACATGTTCTCTTTTCCACCATCTGATTGTATTACAGTTAATTTTCCCCTTTGCAATGTATGTCTGTAAAAGGAAATGTGAAGGGTAAAGTTCACCCTATAACATGACAGGAAGACATAGAGGTGGATTAGAGGTATAGTTCTACTCTTTCTTTAGCCTCAGTGCTAGATGGCGTTTGGTGGTCAGTGCAGTGCCTCAACCACTTTACCCCAAGAAAAACCTGGTACCCCTAGTACATGAGGCTACGTGGGCCCCCAGGGCCATTCTGGAAGGTACAGAAAACCTCGCTCACCATCAGAGTTCAAACCCTGTACCATCCAGCCCTTAGTGATTCTCTCAACCAACTGCAGTATCCTGCCTTACGGTGTATATTTGTTGATAAATTAAGTGTCCCCCAAAGTAGGTTAAACAGTATCCTTTCCTTTGTCACCATTCTCCCTCACTGTGTGGCTTACTTTTTTCATGTATGAGATACACAAAGACATACCATATGAATGCAGTTTAGATTTGTAACTCATGAAATTCATTAACATGTACCAAAGCATTCTTAAATTTGGTGGTATTTAATGGGCTCAGTATAAATATTTACTTCATTTGAGCATTAAAGTAGAGTAGTTCTGATTTTTTAGTGTATTTTTTTCTCATCTGTTAACTTTTGCCAAGTATGCAGTGAAGCTTTGAATGGAAGAATGATTGTGTAAAACTGAATATGGAATGTAAAACATCAAATAATTTTTAATGTCACTTATTATCTGCAATTGACTATTTTATTAATTAGTTAAAACATAATTAAGAACTTTTTTTTAACCTAATAACAGTGGCAGTACCAGTTGTTGTTGCTGGTGATATTAAGACAGTGGTGATGAAGATACCTCACCAAATTGCCTTCCAGGCTGTGTTCATTGCCACAGGCAGTCACAAACAGAAATTATCATGTGTCTGAAACAAAACTGTCATATACACTTTAATGGTAATGTGCTTATATTAAAATAATTAACATTGATGATATGCAAGGAAAGTGACCATGATATGTATTCACATATACTTCACCCTGTAAGTAGTCCATTATCAGGTAACAAATTTTTCATGTGCAACTCAAATTTATGTAAATTCAGATTTGCATAATTCAAGTCTAATGACACCTGGGGAGGATCTGTATTTTGTTTTGTCACCAGATCTTCGAAGCATATGTTCAGAAAGTACTGCCAAATAGGTCATGACTGTTTGAATTCATCCTTTAAGTTTAGTTGTACGTACAGACAAACACATGTAAATGTCTCCTAATCACATGTGGTACTACATGAACTCTGAAAATAATGTGGTATTGTTAAATAACTATTGAACCATTTATATGTGAGGAGGTTTAATTCAGGTCCTTTGAAGTGTAGTAACTTCTGTAGATGTTAGGCAGAGTGCTCCTTTGTAGTAACACCTGTAGATGTTGTGATGCAGAGTGCTCCTTGAAACGAGAGAAATGTTAGAAGAACAGCTGCAGAGAGCCCGGAAACGAGGGGACCACGTGCTGGAGCTGGAGAGTGAAATTATCAAGTACAAACAGCAGGTTAATGATTTAACACTGGAGAGAGAAGCGAATCATGAAAAGTTGCAGGAACTCTTTGAAGAAAATGCTCAGCTGCAGTTGCTGACCAAGTCAGCATTGAATGATAATACAGTTTGTGATATTGAAAGTGACAGTACAGAAGATGTTGATGGAGGTGTGTAAAAAAGAACTGATAATATAGTTTGTATGTCCTTTTATTATGCACATGTAATTGTGTACTGCTTTTTATAGTCTGTTGATACACAGTGAGTTCTTTAGTACAATTTCAAGTGTACAACACAAAAAGAAATGTTAAACAATGAAATGTAGAACACTTGCAGTATTGCTTCAGTTGGGCCTGCAAAAGGTTGATATTTACAATGGAAAGAAATAATAAACATGCTAATCATTCAGAGTTGGGGGTATTCATGTGGTGTGATGAATGTCAGGTTGGGTATTTTCACAGTATTAAAAATAAATGGTTGAGAAATTTACTGAATAGATTGGTTATGTTCTCTCACTCTTATAGCATTTAAATTCTCCAGTATTTTACACTATGTGAAAGTACAGTGTGAATCGTAGGTTGCAGACCCGTGAATTACATGATATGATCTTTTTTTATCGATGGCGAAAGTCAGAATATTTACGTAGCCTACCACATAACAAAATATATAGATCTTTAACCCCTTGGCATATCAAGTATACATATACATATTCATCAAGTATACTTGTCATGCAGTGTGACATTCAAGACACTGAACGTCAGGTGTAGATGTTGGCCATTTAAAGAACCTTTCTCATACAGCTTGCATTTAAATTCCTTTCCACTGCACATCATGCCAGGTATTTAATTCTGGCACCAGAGCTGTAAACTTCATTGTGATGTGAACTCTATGAAAATTTGTATTTAAACTAAACTGAATTAGTTACATTATTTTCCCAAATCTTGCCTGGTAAAAAGAACATTTGACTCATTCATTCATTCCATTGGCATGTGCAGAATGGGATGATTCCTTGCTGTTCTCAGGAGCTTCTTCCATTCCTCTCTGTTATGTACTTTTTCCTTCCACCCTTCTCCACCAACTATTCTTCCATTCTCTATCACCTTATCTTGCCATCTATTTCTTGGTCTACCTCTCAATCTTGTTCCCCAATTCATATATAATACCTTTTTAGGAATTCTATTTTCTTCCCTTCTCTGTACATGCCCAAACCAACATAATCTATTTACCTTATTGTCTCTATTATAGTTGGTTTTTTAACACTTGCATTTTTCTTTATTGGTTAATATCCTCCAATTTGACGCCGTCTTTAAAAAAAAATAGTGTTGTGGAATTCTCATTTGTGTAGTCAGCATTGTATGCTCCAGAATGAGATGTGTACTCATGCTGGTTTAACAGATATTCTGGCCCTGACATAAATGAAACTATATTGACAAACTGGAGCTTCATGCTGAGGTAAAACGGGTTTTACCAGTGGCGAATCCTGATCCAGAGGCCATGTCTAGCAGAATGCTACAGTGCTTCATTTTGTACCTTTCACTAGACCTGACCTCCAATTCAGGATTCATCACCAATAGTTACTTGAGCACCCATACCGTTTTTAGGCATGTTCACAAAATCAAAAAAACAAAACGAGATCATTAGCTTCGTCATGTCTGTCTGTCGTTATGCATTGAGCACCTCAGCTCCCACAGACAGTTTGTCATGAAATTTGATATTTCAGTATTTTCAAAAATCTGCCCATAAAATTGAAGTTTCATTAAAATCTGACAAGAATAACAGGTACTTTACATGAAGGCCAGTATAATTTTGTGATCATATCTTGCTCAGTTCTTTGTAGAATGAAAAATGTTTCAGATAAAGGTTGTCGAGATAATCAAACCACACATTTTATGTTCAGTAATAACTTTTTTTGAAAATTGTGCCTTGTATGAGATAATGTGGAAAAATATTGTAGAGCCAGATAGGCCACAGATGGCAATATGGCACTTATGCATTGCATGCTGGATTCCTAAGTCTACAAACATATACTTAGAATTTGACGTTCAGGTGACTGTGCATCATGATAAATTCTTATAATAAAACCAACTAGATGCACTAATTTCTCAAATTTGTTTTTGGAATAAAACTCTACATGTTTCGGACAGTTCCTCTGTCGATCATCAGGATTTTTTCACTGTACACACAGCAATGGTATGTGTTATACAGGTTTACCGACAGCTTGCAAGCAGGATCAGGACGTTCTGTCCTGATCCTGCTCACAAGCTGTTGGTTTCATTATAAGAACGAACTTAGAATATGTAATACTTACTGCTTTTCTGTTGCAACAATGGTTTCATGAACATGTCCCTTATTAAATTCTACATACATTGCCTATCTGGTTTGTTCTTTCTTCTTTAGGGTCTGGAGATAACAGTTTATCAGAACAGTTAAGCAGCAATGCACAGGCTCGTGCACTCAAATTAGAGCTTGAGAATCGTCGTCTCTTGTCAACAATTGACAACCTTAAGGAATCATCGTTTCATGAAAGCAGCAACAAAATTCTTGAGCTGGAGAAGGAGAAAAAGAAATTGTCTCTGAAGGTAAGACTGAGACTGTACACTTGTCCTCTGTGTGTGTGTGTGTGTGTGTGTGTGTGTGGATGTGCTTTATTACCAAATATGTTAATTTGTTCAGCATTTTCATTGGTCATTGTATTGAAGTTGGTGTAGACATAAATATATGTCTAGTAACCAGAATGTAGTATGATGTCATAAATTTGAGATAGGTGATACATACTCTGAGAATATGGGGAAAATTCAAATAATCGGTAATTGTACTAATAAATCAAAATTACATTCATGGCAAAATTACAAACAGATTAAATTTTGTTATTGTTTTGCACCATTCAGACCAGGCCAGTAATTTTTTTTTTTGCCAAAAATAGTTCTGTTCCATTTCAGGTTGAACAACTGCAAGAAAACTGTCAGAGGTTAAATCAACAGAATTCTGAATTAGAACAACTGTTTAAAGATGCTTTAACAGAAAATAGGAAGCTTCAAGACTCTATAGACACTTTAAAATTAAATTCTGACAAACAACATCAAGAACTGCAGGTAAGGAAAACTATATTTCTCTTCGGATCTTGCAATCTTGCAGCATAATGAAGTACGTCATAACAAAACATGGAGACCGGATGTGTAAGATATACATGAGCATTCCTTCATATGATTTCATATTTGTGTCTCAGATCTCCTGAAACCTTCACCTTATTCCCAAGGGCTTTATTAACCCTTTATGTCTTAATGCGAAAGCACTGTCCAAGTATTTCAATGCCCTCAAGGGCCAAATGGGAAAACACTGTCCTGCAACACCATGCAATGTTTAAAATTTTCTGCATTTGTAGTTACCTGTCTGTCTTTAACAGAAAGTGTCTAAAAGGCGTGTATTGGTGTAAAAGATTGTGTGAAATTTAAATCTAGTTAAAATTATCATTAATGATGTTTAATTTTTTCCACTAACAACCTTTTGATATTTTCCAGCCGTCACAAATTATTTACAGATGTCTCCAGGCCGTGGTTCTTATTTTTTACTTATGTTGGCAAAATGGAGCAAATATGCAAACTTTAAGGGCCTTCCAACAAGCCTCTGTTCCTTCCTATGCCCCTTATGTAAAATCCACACCCCCCCTTAACCCCCATTATTTCATCAAGAAAATGGTACTGAAAAATATCAGTTCAGTAATTACAGTGGTAATGTTTACTTGCTATTGTATGTTCCACTTGTCTGTTTTAGTGTCAATTGGTTCTCAGAAATGCAGTTTGGTGTGATGTACTTTGAAACATGGGGTAGCATATGACCCTATGTTGCATTCTCGACACTTGTATTTTGTTCTTGTGTCTTTGTTTTTGGTGGAACGCACACGGCACAAAATTCTCTTACATTGCCTGAGCCAGTGTCATGTCTTGAGTCAAGTCTTTTTAGTTGACTTGTGGATGGGGCTCATCTTCTCTGGCTTGAGGTCTGAAGTAGTGGCACCCTTCCTGCCTCTTGTATTAGGTCCCTCACCAATGTCAGTCCAAATTGTGTGATAATTCTGAACCACAGGAGCTAAGAATGATAAAACTGTTGAGAATGGCAAGGTCCAGAAGGTGGAGGAATAGCTTCTTTGTCCATTTCCGAGTCCGTCTGCTGATAGAGTAAGAGTTTAAAATGCGATCAGAATTTTCCACATATCCCTTCTTCTTCTTCCTCAGCTCTACAGCTCTTTGTGAGTTTTGGCTTGCTCAATTATTCCTCTCCACTGTTTCATTTCCTGTGCCTTCTGTTTCCAATTATTTACTCCCATCTTCCTCAAATCTCTCACGTCATCATCCCATCTTAATCTTGGCCTTCCTTTCGGTCTTGTTGCATGTGGTTTCCATTTATAAATGCTTTTAACTACTCTTTCATCAGGCATTCTTTCAACATGTCCCACCCAA
>Ga0136643_10003590_pt1 | contig 20956 bp, 11 predicted proteins | sample TergutLab28metaG_FD_96883 | JGI IMG/M metagenome (GOLD analysis project Ga0136643, IMG submission 96883) | Labiotermes labralis P1 segment gut microbial communities from Petit-Saut dam, French Guiana - Lab288 P1 (version 3) (version 3) | ecosystem: Host-associated > Arthropoda: Insects >...
CAGTTATATGCAATACATAATGTGTTTCTACAGTTATATGCAATACATAATGTGTTTCTACAGTTATATGCAATACATAATGTGTTTCTACAGTTATATGCAACACATAATGTGTTTCGCAGAAAATTTGTGACAGCTGTGTTAAACAGTATGTGTGCGTTTTGTGATTGTCCGTCTCTCTCTCTCTGTCGTTTTCGTGTCGACCTCTTCTCGTCTTTTCCTAAGGGTTGCAGGGTGATGAACGGCCTTCTCTATGGGACATTAACCACTCTAATTGCAGACATTACGCACGTCCGTCCTGCTTGCCGCCAGTACAGTGCCCAGAATCCAAAACTCGTCATGTCTAGCGTTCCAGGACGATGCTTTGAACCTGTCGAGGGAGCAGTCCACAAGTTCGAGAATTTTTTTGTGTCTCTGATTTTCCTCTTCGGTTGGCGCTTTCGTTTTGAACGGAAGTGCAATTTTGGAGAAGTGACTTCTGTTGCTGCATAAATTAATTAAGTACCTGCAGATAAATTGAAAAACGTGAAGCCAGCTTTCAGGCAAAGCTGTCGAAATTCTAAATATGGGCATTTTTAATGAATGCTCTAGCTAACGTTTCTGTCTCTCTCTTTTTTTTTTTGCATTGCTGTTTGCGTTTTATGTAGGGTTCACATTTCATGTAGGGTTCCAATTGTAGCTTGTTATTTGACTATTTTTCTTGAAAGGCCGTAACTTCTTCTGCGTCTCGCATAGACAAGCCTCATACCTCAGTGCCTAGATATGGGGTATTCAACGTCTGGATTTACATACTGCTGCACGTATTATGACGCCTCAGACAGTACAGTGGGAACGGAATTTGATATCGTAGACAGGTGAATATACATTCACAGTGCAGCCTTGACGATGCTCTATGTTCACTAAAATTGTAGTCTTTATGTTTGATATTGTGGCATAGATGTTGAGTGATTAACGGAATGGTAGATTGATTTAGTAGGGTGATCAGACGAATGACAGTAAGATGGGCCGGTCATGGGACACATATGGTTTTTGTGGGAGACCTGAAGGAAATGTACTAATTGGAAGAGTTAAGAGGATATTGCTAAAATGTGTGTTAAATGAAATAAGATGATATAGTGTGTACTAGACTGATCTGGGTCAGGATAGAGCAAGTATTGAGTTCTTGTATACTAGGTAACGAATCAAGTTCCACAACATGAGGAGAATTTTGTGCACTATTTGAGGAACATACTGCTTGTCAGGAAGGATTCTGCTCCGTGGATTTAGTTAGTTAGTTAGTTGTAGTCGAGTATGCTGTGTAAAGTATAGCATTTCTTTTAAACAAATCTCTATCTCTCTCCCTGATTTGTGAAGAATGCAATTCCACGGCAGAGACATTTCTGTGCCTGTTCAGTCCCAGTTCATTTAGTATTTTTTTTTAAATATTCCTCCATGTTTGAGACAAGAGAAACAAAACCAAATATACAATACATAACTGAACTAACACTTTAGCTGGCAGTGATGATGACGTGTACCACGAGCTTTGACTTAGAAGAACTCCGGATTTTATTCGGAGAAATTATTTCGTAATTGATGTTGGCTCTCAAAATAAAGACTTTCAACGATAATTTTCTTGAACGTCATTAGAATAATTTACTTCGCATGAGCTGTGTCGCATGAACCCTGCATGGTAGAAACCGCGTGTTGCACGTTGTTCAGATTATATGCGCCGCTTCAGGAGTTCAAACAAGGCTTCAACTTTTCGTACTTCGGTCTTCCATGATTAACGTCTGATAAACGTTCGTGCCAAAGTCGCTTCAGTCTCTGACTTTGCGGAGAACTGAGGTAGAAAAGCCGACAGACTGGCATGGCCATACATTTATTCCTTCGTTTGTTCGAAAATGTAATTATTACAGCAAACAGGCCTATATAGATCTGTTTCTCATTAATATTTATAACTTCGTCCGAAACGGTGGGCTACAATTTAGTGTCTCAGTTGGACCTGAACTCATCAACGCAAACTTGGTTTGTGTTGGTTCTGGAAAAGCCGAGCACGCTTTTACCTTCTGAGGTAACAAATTAGTGAGACGCGTTAGCATTCTGCAGTCTTATAAACCGTATAGAAACAGAGTAGGCTGCTCTCAATCTTTTGACGCCCGAAACAGACTGACGTCGTTTTATGACGCTAGCTCTTCTGTTCCAAATACTGCCCGATATGGAGGTGTTTCAGATTTAAAGTGCCCTAAATTGCACACAGTCAGTAGGGTGAACAAAGGTTGTCGACGTGTAAGAAATAAGGGTAAGGAGGCAGGCGTTAAAGGGTTAAGAATTCATTTCTACTTCACAGAAATGATACTGCCGATCTGTTACAAGGACCAACCTATTATTTAGGGACAAAGGTCTAAATTCCTTTATCTGGAGAGCCACTACAAAAGTAATAACATATTGTCAGAATACATATGATTTCATATTAAGAGCGGTTGGTACGTAAATCAGGTAAACATAGTGTAAATTTCTACCGACCACCAACAGATTTAAATCGTGTGAGCACTTTCGTTTCCAGTTTTGTAAATGCAACCCAATGAGCTGTGTGAGGTACTAGGCAGTGTGAGAAGTGTTCTCTGGGGGAAAGCGGAGTTCAGCATAGCGGAGGTCTACCTTCAGAACTGCGTGGCTGTCCACGGAGTCGGGGCAGACATAATCACCAAGAAACCCCTATGTGACAGTGAATGATTCTCCCAACAGCCTACCTCGGGTTTATTACAGCCGTCTAAGCTTGATGTTGTTATTACTAACTCCGGTCTGTTTAATACACCCGTAACCACGCCATCTTATGGGAAGGTTAAACGCTGTGTGAAAGTGTGGAATGTTTTTGTAAACGACTTTCACGAAAACTTTGCAATAACTTATTGGCAAAATACTTATTTTTCCTTAGAAAATTTTTAATTCCGAGATTCTGAATTGTAAGGCACATGGGCAATAATTTTGCCATCATTTGTTTTGTGCTCTTCTGAACGCGATCTCTTACTCTTGTGTAGACAAGGTAAATTAATAGGCGTTTAAATAAAAATTATCAGGGAAACCTGTGAGTACAAACATTGGATACGATTTGCTGCAAGCTGACTTAATGTTTGTGTTGTTCTGTGCCTTAAGAGCTGGTCTCTACGTGGTCTTCACTTGTACATGCTTTCATCCATAACAGACTGTCTGTGTCTGACAGATGGCGTTAATCTCGACAGGTACTTGTTTATGTAATGTGTAAATTGTTGGACGCCCGAGTTTGACCCCAGGGTAGTCCATGTGAAATTTGTTGTGGACCACGCTACACTGTGACAGGTTTTTCTCCTATGACTTCGATATCCCCGTAAGTAACTCTCTCCACCATTTGTCCGTACTCGGACTTAATCAACCTAACACTGATGCCGTTTTATCGTATTAGTTTACAGCATCACACATTAAAAAAAAGCCTGATGATCCTTAGAATTTGGACGGAAAATTTCTTATTAGACATTCGTATTGCTCACAATGAAGCTCACTAAATTAGGTATTTTTCTCTGAATTTATAAATTATTTTAGTTGAGATTGTTGTTCGCATGGCTAACAACAACTGATGTTAGCCTATTCTATTTGTATTCTCTGAAGTTCCAAATCAGTTAATAGCATATCAAACTATTTGTTTTATAAATCATAAAAATTAACAAGAATCGAAACCTTCTCGAATTTGGGATACTAAAGTCAATAAATATTCAGCTGTCTTTTACATAAAGTTGTTTCTGATAGAACCCTAATATTTGGGCTGTCACAGCTTATTTGACGATGACATTAAAACTGTAATGATTCCAATTTTTATAGACATATTAGAGGTTACAGATATCTGTCTAGCAGCAGACGAACTGCTTTACTTTAGCGATATTCATGAATGGACTCGGTGCATTCCGGAAAGGCCTCACGGCTTTTGTAAGAGATCAAACCTGTTGTTTCTCTGTGACATCTGCGATTAGTGGAATCACACATTTTCCTGAAATCTGTTTTAATACGATAGATTACAGTTTTCAGTGATTTTCTAAGTTGGTCATTCTAAATTTCTTGGACGAAAACTTCCCTTTCTAATTGCGTCTCCACTATAGTCCTGTTGATTTGTTTATTTTGCTTGTCTTTTCGACTGTGGAATTCATTATTCTACCTTACAAGTGTACTAATTAATGTAGAGAAATGCATTTTATTGGCATGTTAACTTGAACATTCTTTCTGTAGTCTGTCAGTGCCTGCCATTAATTTTGTCGGTCTCGTAAAATGATACGTTCTTCAGATATTAACTGTTTCTGCAGCAGCTGAGTTCCATGTGGACAGACATGTTTAATTCGATAAGCTGCCGCTAACTTTCCAAGTTTCGTAATGTCTTTCTGTGTAAAGAGCAGCAAATGGACCTTCTCAAGACTCATTTTGTCTCTAGTTGTCTCCGTTATTCTATCAGGATTGATGGCCCTAAAAACTACTATTGCTGTCCCAGCAAGTGTTTCTGTTATGGCTTGTACTCTCCGAGCTTAGAGGAAGTACCTCTTTGTTAGGTTGTGCAATAAATAGTCTTGTAGACTTTGGGGCTTATTTATCCTCTATCATTTGTTCTTATTTCTTCTTATATTATTTCATGGTTAATACTTCCTTTTATTTCTCTGTGTTTCACCTTTTGTTTTATATATTTCTTAGTCACTTTCAGTGTGGTCTATCCTAATGTCTGTAGAATTTTTACTTACTTACTCACTTACTTACTTACTTACTTACTCTATGGTGCAGAGTCCTTCTTCAGAAGCTAACTGGTTTGGAGCTAGTCAAGAAATTCCCCTCATTTTACGGAACCCGAAGGTTCATTACCGCACTCGCAAGCGTCCGCCACCTGTCTCTTTCCTGAGCCAGCCCAATCCAGTCCAAATACCCACATCCTACCTCCTGGAGATCCATCCTAATATTATCCACCCATCTACGCCTAGGTCTCTCCAGTGGTCTCTTTCCCTCCGGTTTCCCCACCAAGAACCTATACACCCCCCTCTCCTCACCCATACGCGCCACATGCCCAGCCCATCTCATTCGAATTCCACATTTTGTTATCTACCTATCTGCTTTTACTCCTGATACACAAATCCTGCAAATCTACACTACGTCTCCAAAATTTTCATTCGCCTGTAAAAATAATATTCAGAATGGTTAAATTTTAATCGCAGATATCTGAATGCAAATACACCTGCAAAATAATCATTTGCGTTTTCATTATTGTTGTTTGTGAGGAAGGAAAATTTACATTTTGTTACTCACGAAAATGGTAAGTTACGAAGCGGAGGAAATCATTTTGTGAAATTGCTGTGATCATTCTGCGTTGCTGTTGGAAGACTGCACGGAAGAGTAACGTGGCTTGTGTTGCCTGGAGAGCCAAAGCGTCCTCTGTTAATGCTATTGTTTAACTCCGTGCTCTGAATATTCTCCTCTCTGCTGTGTATGAACATCCATTGTGGATGGACCTAGGTCAGCGTTGGTTATATTCGAAGTTCATTAAGATTTTATTTTTGTGTGCCTTGAATAAACATTCTGTCCTTCTGCGTTTAAATAACCCACAATTCCGGTCGGAAATGCCGCTGTACTTCTATATGTATATTTCTGGAACTCCTGTAATTCTCGTGATGATAGGACTCATACATATTTTTAGTCAGTAATTACGAATAAATGTATTTCATAATAAAGGTTTATTAGAAGAAATCAAAACTGGAAATGTGACTGAATAATTCATTATTGAAAACCATGGACATTCTTTTGATATGTGGAGAACTTCGGATTCTTCTTTCTTTCGTGTAATGGCACAGAATCTTGGAAGTGTTGCGACTTCTGTACTAGTGCGGTTCCATCTCTCTTTCATCATAAAATGTAATATCATTCAAAACCGATTATTTTAGGCGAGATCTTCTGAGAAGTGACGCCATGTAAGCTGATGGATACTTACCGACACTTTACAGTAACCTACTGCCTACATTTTCCGAGTAGGAAAGTTAAGCATTACTTTCACACAAAACATCAGTAAGCTTTTACCAGTCCATACGACGTCACATCCAATAAAACAGCAACCTACGTAGCCGCCCCCTATGATAACCTCAAAACTCGCAATTTTTCCAGCTTTAATGTAAGAATGAATATTAGGTAAATTATCTCATTTGTTGTAAGAAACAGTATTTTATGAGCATTTCCCAGCTTCTCGATTCCGCGTCAGCTAATCCATTTCCTGACGTCATGTAACAATATAGGCGAGTCTTGATTTGTTTTTGCACGTCTGTTCTTCTGTTTTAGGTCTCTCCATCACTTACGCCATCTTGAATCACGAAACATTGGTGACCTAGCTACTCCAGCCACCATCCTTCAGCAAGATCTGGCCTCATTCATAATTCACACAATTTGAATTTTGTATTGTCCTTTACATTTTTGTTTTTTATTTATTTGTTCTGAGATGTGATTCCGTGCAGACTGGTGCATAGGTACCAAAGCTTTGGCACAGTATGTTGCACCCATCTTCAGAGTACCCATATTTTCTTGTTTATTTTTTCATTGTTGTTTCGAATTCTGTTCATTTATTTACACCTCTTTTATCTTAGGGAGAATAAAAAATACTCCTGAGTGTATAAATGATTAATTTTATTTTAAAAGCTCGAAGACTTTCCGTTTCGAAAATACGAAAAGTTTTCTTATATGTTACGGGTTTTCCGTCTCACTCCTCGTCTATACAAGTTACGATTTTCGGGGCAACCACATTCACATATAAACCATTTTGATAAAACGGATTTTGCTGTTATGAATTATGTCTTCTTCTGAAATGTATAATTTAGTTTTAGATTGGTTTTAAACGAGTAATATCGTTCATCACTTTACATGAACTGTAAGTCTAATATTTTACCGTTTCGATAAATACTGAATAACGTTTATGGAATTTGTTCGGTCTCGTGTACCTGTTGCGTTTGCCGTATTACAAGAATGTTCCGTTATGTGCATTAGTTTCATTCATAGCATATTTTTCAGTGGGAAATACACTGACCCACTGCTGGACGGGTCTTTAAAGGCGATGAGTTTATTTGGAGATACATTTGAAGGCATGCTTAATTATTATTAATCACCTATATTCTCGAATCTAATCCGCACCCGAATCTAATCCGTACTAGTTTTTGCCGATTTCTTAAAAGAAAAAATAAGTTAGTTCGCGGTTCTAATCCACACATTTCCTTCAACCGCCCCTTGCCTACAAGGCAGACTGATTGACAATTAACGATTCAGTTTTGAGTGATGACGGCGAGCCTGATGAATAATAAATTATAATATAATATAATATATTTTATAATATTATAAATAATAAATAAGATAATAAATTAGTTTATTGTATTGTTCTTATGGCACGTACAGGGGCTCTATCATTTTTCCAAAATCCAGCTAACTACCGCGAATTAATCCGCAGGCGAGTTTAATCCGCATCTGATTTTTTAGCCCTCTGAAACTGTAAAAGGTGCGGATTAGATTCGAGAATGTACGGTATAAGAAGTTATGTGATGATGTAATGTTTATCTTTATCGTGCAGAACATTCGATATTTGATTTGTGTATTAAAATGTAAATAATTATGCATTAGAAGTATCCAATTACCGTTATTCTGAATCATGCAGTGAAAGTCGCCTGACATTTTTATTGTACTCACCAGCCTAAAATCTCAGTGATTTTAAATTTCCAAATTCCTGTGCTAAGAATGTTTGTAACTTCCTGGTTTCTTGTTACCACTTAATTTTTACTTATAAATAAATGCAATGATGTTAATACTGTTTTAATATTTAATGACTCATCTGTGGTTGTGTTGATTGCAGTGGTTTACTGGCACAAGTGATTTAATTTCTTGTGAACACAAAAAAGTATCTAGGTTTCGTCTTTGGCTCCTGTCCTATATAATTAAGCTGCCTAGCAGGTTTCGCTCAGTACCGCTGCATTTATTACAGAATGGGATCGAAAATATCTGTGCTGTTTTGTACATGAATTCTGTTAAGACGAATGCCTGCTCGTGCCTTTAAATGGTCATTGACTCCTTTCATCAATTTTTTTTTATGTTTTGCAGACCGTGCATCTCAGTATAATCCTAGTACGTAGGTTATTCGGAATGTAAGTACCGTCAGCGCATATCTCTCGCGCATCCTCGAGACTGTTACTTTGCGCATGTACAGTGACTTCCTCTATCAATTGAGAAGCCACAGACACCATTTCATGAAATTCGTGTTATGTTTATGTTTGTTCCTGTGCGTTAAACATGTTTAAGACAATTGAATGTGCCACCGACTGTGAAATACGGTCTGTAATTCGTTTTTTGAACGCTAGGAATGTGCTACCAAGTGAGATTCATCACCAGATCTGTCAGGTGTATGGTTACAATGCGATGAGTGACGGCATGGTTAGGAAATGGGTTCGGATGTTCAATGAATGACGACAAAACGTGCACGATGAGGCGCGAAGTGGGCGTCCATCTTTGGTGAAGGATGATTTGGTGCGTAAGGTCAACGAAAGATTGCGTGACGACAGACGTTTCACAATTTATGATCTGTCCCTGCACTTTCCTAACATTTCAAAGACTCTATGACATTGTCAGTAGTCATTTGGGTTATCGGGGGCCACATTCTATGAGGAGGGTATACAAAAACTTGTGCCCTACTATGATAAGTGCCTCAATAATGGCGGCGAATATGTGGAAAAATATATTGAAGAATGTTGAATCTGATAACAATAAAATGTTATACGAAACCTTACTCGATTTTTTACAGCGAAACGGTACTTACTTTCTGAATAAGCCTCGTAATTAACCAACTTGATGCACAAAATCTTGTTCTATAATAAGTTTATTGAATGTCTCAACATGTTTAGAGCACTATGTGTTATTCATCAGGAGGTCAAAATTGTATTATACAGCATCACACCTGTAGATGGCCGTCCGGTGCACAGGTTAGGAGAGGACTACAGTCCTCTACTAACCTGTGCACCGGAGGGCCATCTACAGGTGTGATGATACCAGATGCTATATAATACAATTTTTACCTCCTGATGATGAGCACATTTGCTCGAAACATGTAGAGGCATTTAATAAACTTATTATAAACAAGATTTTTTTGCATCAAGTTGGTTAATTATTAGGATTAGGCCTTTCATCAAGATTCCTTAGTCTCGCCATCCCGTGCGAGAGACAAACGGGAGTATTTATGACTTACGTCACTGAACCGTTTTTATACTTTACCGTTTTATTTTGACATGTTTGAGGAGAGGTATGTATTCCACTTGTAATTCCGCTGTTTCCGTACTTTCTGTAACACTTATTTGGTGAACGTGAATTTGACCGGTTTCTGCGTTTTATTAAAGAGTTCAGAAAGAGTGACATGTAATGTCCCATACTATGGAGATAGTACTTCCCTTGCTGTGGCAGAAATTCAATAAACCGATGGCTAGAACAGTGTAAGGCTAATGTGCGACGTACTCATGAACAGAGAAGTGACAGGTAAGTTTTGAAACAGCAATGCTCATAATGCCCATTTGGATGTTCTATAGAAGCACTCTGTATCACAATTTAGAGGACGTGCTGAAATATGTGGTATTAGACGGTAAAGCAGCCACCTGTCGATAACTATGTGAGACAGTGACTGCATGTCCGCATTCCGAACAACTGGATGTGTAGAGGATAACAGATATATCTTCCACACATTTGATCTATTTAGCTGATTAAATTTATCGTTTCTTTCTGTGCGTGGATTAATGTCAAATACAAAATATGTCCCTTAAAAGTAACGTTTAAAACCGTTAAAAAGATGAATATCAGAAGCCGCAGTAAAGTTTACCAGTAACAAGGATATTAGAGAAAGTCCCTTTTATTGGCGATCTTGAGCACCACCGTTTCCACAGGACGTCTCGACGGTTGCAGACTTTCTGTGAGGTAAAACTATCGTGGTGCGGGGGATGATGAACTGGAGAGGCCGTATGTGAGGCAATACAAAATACCTTCGAATTTAATAAATAACAAAATACAGAAATAAAAAATACGCGGTAGATTGGAAGGTTTGTTCTACCGAGTCCCCAGTTTATTTCGTTGTTCGATATTACGGATATGAAGAAACGGCTTCGTTTATATTAAACTGCGAATATTAATCAATATGGTAATCCACAAAGAAAACTTAGTGAAACAAGGACAGTGTTCGACCAGAAAACAAGCTTACATATATAAATAACCCCAGTTTAAAGATAGTAGCGAGTTAGCAACATTGTGACACGCTGGCGAATAGCACAATACTATGACTGCCTCCAACAGGAAGAGACAGCGCATCCAACGATAAAATAAGTGCCTGAATTGTGACGGAAATGCGTGAAAAATTAGTGGGAAAAGAGTGCAATTAAATCTGAACTGTAACTATTACAGGCAAAAGTTCAGAACCCAATATATATATATATATATGTGTGTGTTCTAAACCTGTTGTATGACCTATTCTCTTGTAACACGTTCGTGACAGATCGCAAAATATTTATTTTCTGCTATGTCAGGGAAACGTTAGTTTCTGAAAACGTTCCTGTACATCACGATAGGTCTTGACATTTATTCAAAATTGTAAATGAATCCATAAACATTTTCAGAATGTACGTGTAGACGTACATACATACATGCATACATACATACATACATCATAGTTACATGCATACATACACACATACATACCTATGTACATAAATACATATATACATACATAAATACACACATATATGCACACACACACACACACATATATATATATATATATATGTATATACGGAGATTTAATTATGAAATATCGGCATTCATTTGAGGAAACCTTGAGTACTATCGTCATTTCATCGAGTCATTAATCTACAAACCAACAACCCCTTTCATACAGTTTGGTGCTAATACTGCTGCTGCTGCTGCTGCTGCTTTTATTAAATAACTGCTGGTCTTAAGCTTCGTAAAAGGAAAGCGAATTGTGAGCTTAAATAGGCGTATAGTATTGGGTTTTCCGTCTTTATGACAAATGAGGCGAACATTTCCAGGCGGCTTGCATCGTCCACGCTTGTTTGTGTCAACAGCGTTCTATGGCGAGTTATCAATCCCCAGTAATGCCTATCTTCTGTACATACGTGACGGACCTCGCGCCGTATGAAATAGGGCGGAAAGGGCACAAGCTGACTGCGGGAAACGTCCATCGTCCACTGCCCTTACGTGGTTATTGAGAAGACGGTGGGGTGGGGAATTGGAAGGAGACATTTCTTTTAGTCCTTTATCATTCATGTATTCACAGTTTGTACTAAACGACAAAAGGTCTATAGAGCTTTTGAATCGAGGTCTGCTCAGCTGGCAATTCTGTAAGTTCAGTTTTCTTCTGAGCCTCTTTTATTACCGTCAGGCTCATGTCTGGTACAGATGACGGCGAGTCGTGAGTCGTGAAACCTTCGCTGTGAAACGTCCCGTGTTTCAGGAATGAGGGCGAATTGCTTTGAGTAAAATTATAGGCGCAGAACCCTAGAAAAATTAAGAACAGACATTAGGCTTAACTGTCTAAGTACAACATTCATCCGGCATGTACCCATATACGAGTATATCAGTTTCCCCGACATACGTTGTCAAAGTCACGCATAGAGATATATGTACAACCTGTCATAGATTTTTTACATGTTAACCAAAACAGTTAGTTTAGGATGTTGTTTAATTCTTCTGTAATTAAATGTTACTAATTTTAAAATTGATAGGTGTTCCATAAAAGTGTAGACCCGAAAAATATCGGGATAAAATGATATATGCAGAGTTTTACGGATGTTATATTTAGAAAGGTTTAACTACGTGGTAGGCTTACGCATTCCATATGGTTTATAAAGACCAATCAGTTAATGCTTGTTGGGGTATGAAACACGTAGGGAAAGAGGGGGGAGTTCTGCGCATAGTTTTTTTTAAAACAGGGTACGTTATTCAATTGTATGAATTGTGCTGATACTTACCTACAGACACTATAAGCCACATCACAGTCATTAGGGGCATTTACAATAGCTGTGCCTCGAGTAGAGAAATATATTTTGCCCGTTCACTTTTCAGTTTTGACGTCGTAAATGGTTCAGTTTTAAGGGAACCGTATCCTTCAGTTTGTGTTGCTATATATAGCGCGCCGTGTTTTGTAAGCTGGAGCTTGTTCTCACCTTCATTCCACTAAAAGTAAAGTCACACAACGTTTCAATTTGTCGTATGAATAGAGTGCACCATTTTGGGTCAGTAATTGGCAGCGTAATTTTGGAAATTCTCTCCAGTGCAGCCTTACCTTGCATTATTGCAACAGCTTGCACTGCGTGGGAAGGAGCTTAAAGAAATTGAACTTTTTTTTCCTTTGAGAATGTGTCATTTAGTTACGAAGGATCAGAGAGAGCTTGTTGCCTGGATATTCGGGGCAGAATAATTATTTGTTTGGCCACTGATGTTTCTCCCTGCAGGAGACTGTAACCAATATTTAATACTCCCCGCTTCTAAAATTCCTACTGCTATATCGGTAGGGTAGTTTATTACCAAGATCACTTGTGAGGAAAATTTCATGGAGAAATTATGCGGAAGGACAGCTAGAGACAGCGCTTCGTTCAGTGACATCAGGAATTCTCTAGGAGGAGTCGGTCGAGCATACAGCATCGTAAAATCAGCAATTCAACTGATACTGAAAAATTGAACGTAAAAAGACTTATCGGTTAGGTAAAGAGGCTCCATCTGTCGATGAAAAAAAGGGATAACGAATATGACGAATTTGACGAAACTGATGGAAAGAAAATTCGCGATAATAAACTTGATGATGCCGACTCCTTTCATTCAGAAATGTTCATTCTGTGTAGAAACTGGACGAGGTGGAAAATTTTGGTGTATGTAATTGAACTTTTCATACTGGACTCATTTTGAAAATGGTGTATGTAATTCTCCAAAGAACTTCGTTTCTGATTTTCATATCTCGAAACGAATATATCGGAACAAACAAACAATGCAACAAGTCTGAAAAACAGACTGCAGTAATTAATTTTATTTTTTGCATATTTTTACTATACGTTACAAAATTCAATGTACATTTTTCTGGCAGTAAGCAAATTTTGTCTTCTCCTTATTTTCCAATAGAACTTACCTGATTTCAAAACCTTCCTTTCCTGAATTCTTCTTCAGTAAATTGTGATTATGGCACAATAATGGCTTTTATGTAAGAGCGTAGAACTACACTGCAAACTGCGCAAAATCACCAAACAAATTGGGCAATTAAACGCAATTTCACTTCCCAGAATTTTTGCACTTTTTCTCTTTACGTCTCTTTCAAAAACTTTAATGGTCATTGTACAATGTAGAAAAATCATTGACGAGCAAAGGACAATTTTGTTGCAACCAGAAATATAATAAATGCGATCTTGTAGTTGGTAATGACACTTATTGTTTGTCCGTGCAGGATTCGAAAACTGTTCCTTAAATGCACTCTGTGAGTAGGACCTAGAAGTTTTTAAAGTTTAACCTTTTGCCACATGCAGTGATCGCTGGGCATTCAAGGGCTAACCCTTCGAAGACCATTGGTTAGATTATGTACACAAAGTTCTGAATTCAAAATTAAATTATTTGAGGAATTAAAAAATAATAATTTGTAGAGTTTGTAACAATGCAATATATAATGTAATACTTTAGTAAGCAATGAGATCTCACTCCAAAATAGGGACGCACAATGCTTCATATTTTATGTTTATACAATTTTAGATTTTACATTTTCAAACTTTTTGAAGTAACCAAAAGTGACGACTTATAGTCGAAACATGTCAGAGTAAACGACAAGGTATTTTATTCAAAATAAAAAAGTATTTTTGAAGGTGTTTAAGTACTGTTTATTCCTGCGTTTTTCTGACATATTTATGTGTGTAATATGATAAAGAGCGTTTATTGCTTTGTGTTTGACTGCTAAACGTGTCTGGGCTGTGATACTGTGTTTCGTAAAGAGTAGTGCCTTCATCGTCAGAGTATCGCAGTGAAAGAAGAATTTATAATGGAGAGGTATTTTGTTCTCTATGAGGTAGGGACTGAGTTAATAAATCTAACTGAGATTATATTCAATCTTTAATCTTGAAGGTCCTACGACCGACCAAATCGCTAAAGGTGTATTGTGATTTTCCGCAGTCCTGGGGAAAATTCAGAACTGGTAACCAAATTTTACGATGCAATTAATGTTTCTCATGTAGCTGTCCACGCATTAACTTACAAATTTCTCCCACAAGAAGCCATTCTGGCCGTATCAAGCCTTCCTCAAAAAGCTGCTCTCTAAACACAAAATTCAGCCCAAATGCTCAACTTCTTTCTGCTGCACACTTCAACATCCCACGTCTCAATAGCTTATTGTTGTCACATGCCAACCACCTACCTTGCCTCCAGCTTATATTGACCAATACAGACGGGCGGGTAGAACCAGGGAAACGTCAGAGCAGTATATTGTCTGTTTTCCCTGTAATAATAGTTGTAGTGACTCTCCTAACACCCCTACGGGTTTCTTGTTACTCTTCTTCAGTTTTAATACGTCAAAAGGGGCATTCAGTGCTAGCACTACATGTTTCAAAGCTGCTGATGTGTGTGTAGAACAAGCAGCACACGATCCTAGTACATCTTGTTCAGGAAGTCATCGTTACAGAGAAGCGGGTCCTACAGTGTGTTACATAGACGGTCAGTCACTTGGGATTGCGTACGTGTTACAGTGCGCCCGAGAAATCGCTTTTTCTAACATTGATATAAAGTATTCTGCTGTCTTCTCTAAGGGACTCAATTGTTCTGCCTAATTCTAGATGTCATAATGTGCTTTGTCTTTTGGGCAAATATAACGCTATGAATTATTTCATTCTGTGTAACTAGTTTTGAAGGATTCAATTTACTAGAGTCCTTGTGTTCGAATTGCAACTGACAGGCCAGTCATACTGATTGATGTATCTTTTTTTTTATTGCTGAAACGAAATTTCAATGAGGCATTGTATTCCTTCCTACATGTGTATATTATTCTCATTTTCCCAGCACGGTGTATAACTTACGCTGTTGACAGAATTTCGTTGAATTTGCGAAGATATGCTCACTGCAGATAGTTATCTGAGAGTGTCGAAGGGCGTGGGTGTTCGTGTGTAAACTTCAGGACTTTTGATAGTACTGTGTGTCGGCACACATTTGTGAGAAACTTGAATTTTAAAATTGTCTTATCCATTTGTTTTTAGTGAAGTGCAGCTGGGTGCTAGTGCTAGTGCTAGTGTGTAGCTGCGTTTGACAGTCACGTATCTGTAGGAAGGAAGGCGGTAATTCAGGTTGTGTAGGACGTAGATTGTGGTTTCGAATCCTACCTGGGCATGGATGTTTCTCTGTTCTAAGTGTTGTGTTTTGTCAATTAGAGGTCTCTGCGGCGAGCTGATCAATCGTCCAGAGTAGTCCTACCGACTGCGGTGCGTCGTTGTGTGTGATCTAGAAACCTCGTGAATGAGGTGGCCCTGGCCCACTGGGGGCTATTGCGCTAAAAAGAAGAAGAAAAGAAGGCCTAGATTGGACAATACATTAAAATTAATCTTAATGATACAGTACGTATGCGGGCTGCAGCCACCTTGTTTGTAATGGGGATCAGTGATGAGTTCATGACTGCGGTGTTGTGCTTTAGAGGACCCCAGGGAACGCGGTGAATATGTTGTTGAGCTGAGGGAAATTTGCGTTCGAAGAAAGTCGCAATACATAGTGGTGAATTTTGTGGTGTCATAATGTAATAACTAACACAAATGTGCTGCTTGATAGGACTGTTGAAATACTACATCTAAATAAATTGTCTGAAACTGGTGCTGTTTTTGGGGGCTCTCTTCACATGTGGATCAATTATACCCTTCACCTGATTTTTCCGGAGACTATTATTAATCCAACTGTATGGAACGGTTACCAAAAGATATTATTGTCGGATAAAAAATTCCAGTTTTTTTGTACGAGTATAATATGCTTGGTAGAATCTCGGGTTGCAGAACGTCGTCTCTGGCACACAGATTACGATTAACTGTGCCATGAATTCGGATTTCAGGTTTTTTATTCCATGTACATAGCTTCATCTTCATCTGCCTTTAAAAGTGGCTGGAATGAAGTTACACAATTAAATTAGCAGACTAAATGGACACACACTGTGACCAACTAATTGATTGGTCTGAATGTAAGTGCAACGAGCTCATTACGTACAAAATCACTGAAATTAAAACACTAGTTAGTGTCTTTTAACAATATGGGCCTAACAAAGCCGACAGATTTCTTATTCATTGATACTTTGTGAAAAAGAAAATAATTTAATTCAGTATGTAATTCATGAACATCCAGATAAGTGGGAGAATTGAAATAATACTGGGTGAGCATTTTATGGTATAGGCATAATAATTAAGTTTATTACTTTTCATTAACAATATTTATTACTATAAAATTTTAGGTGATGCTTAGAAGAAATATAAACTAGAGACGAGCGTCAAAAGGGATTAGATTTGAATCCAAATGAAAGAAACACGTAGACTCTGAAGTGCAGAGCTATAGGCCAGTTGTATCAGTCCATTCCTGCTGAGTTATATTTAGTATAAATGTCTTTGTTGATACATGTTCACTGTAACAGGGCTTTCAGTTTTGAGATGAATAAAATATCGCCTGTGGTTCTTCAGAGCATTTGGATTACACTTGAAAGACGTTGTTAATGGAGTTTAGAAAGTGCTGTCTCTAGACTTAGGATTCGTGAGGCAGACCAGAGGAGATTATGGCAATGAGTCGAAACGAATGTTGCGTCAGGACAGATGCATACAGACGTAAGCTGTGTGCCTGTTTGGAAATCTCTGATGGTGTGCAGTGCAAAATTATTTGCATATTAATTTACTCGTACTTCTAATTATTGGTTCACGTTCCCGCTTATGATATTTTGTTGTAGAAATTCCGCCTCTTCACCACGTTTATATCAGAATCGTCCACATGATATGGTCATTTTCAAAATGAAGGGTAGAACCTCATTTCCAGTTCATTCCGATTTTCCTCTGAATATGAAATAATTCTGTACAGTCAGCCGAACAGAACATTTAACACAGCGAACATGGTTGGGAGCTTTATTTTTGCAATTAATTTGGTATATAAGACCAAAATTAATTTGAAGTTATCTGTTAATTAAAATTAGTGTAAAATCTTTATATTTCAAATTTAAAAGAGAAATGTAATATTTTTTAAGTTCCTTCCAGAGTTCTGGTATGCAAGCTACTGAAGTCGTTAAAAAGAAATGAAATGTTCTATATCAGTTTTCTCAACGTAAGAATAGTCCAGTACGAGCAAAATACCTATTCGAAGGAATGGAGAACATAAAACGCATTTCCCTTTGCAGTTAGTTTATTTACTGAGTTGTCACATATTAGTGTCCAACGCAAATAACATTTAATAAGGACTGATTTTTTTGTGAGACTTGAGATTATCAAGGCAAAAAGACTGTAGTGGTGTTCTGGGTTACAAGGCTATGTATTCAGGTAGATAAGCACAACAGTTGTGAAGGTATCTAGTTCTTCCGTCTTCAGGACATAATGTAGGTGACAGCAGTTTGTTTCCCGACACTCCAGTAACCACTTACGAAAATATATGGCTATATAATTCAATAACGCCTTTGTACTTCCCTTGATATCGATGTGACTCCACAATTGCTGATTTAGTTGCAATAAACTGGAGATTCGAAGCCCCTCCATGGGTGTTCCGTTCATGAATTCAGTTGCCGTGACTGAATGTGAATTTTCGTGTTGTGAATGGCATTGCAAAGGAAGAGGCTCAAGTTTGTGGCCTTTCATTTTTTATAGCTCGTTGCTGATTGCAGAATTTATGACTTGCGAGCTTCTAGTACTCATAAAGCCAAACAGAAAATATTTTCTTTCTTCCTTTCTTCAACTCCTTTCACTAACGCAACATCGAGTGTCAGAAGTGACTGATAAAGCATCCTGAATAGGGAGAAAGCAGTTGGAGGATGTCTGACAACGTGTGTCTAAACGCCATGTGTTAACCGGTTATCTGTTAGCCGGTTGTCTTTTAAGAAACAACCGAAAAGTTTTGAAAGGGAAATTGTAGTGCACAAGTATTGTGTCACAAAATTAATTTTGATTTCGCTAAAAACAAAGACAGAAAACTTATTCATTTAAATTTACAACAGTTAGGAAAAATATTTTGACAGAAATCCAAGTGAATGTGACAGGTGGGACATAACACTGATGAGAGAAGTGATAATTTCGTAAACAATTTTTTTTACTGTACATTAAAGATGTTACGTGGATGGTAGGATCATGTTGAATGTGGCGATACGTAAGGTGAACTAACCACTTGTTTTTAAAGGGTTATGTTGCATACAAATCTGCGAGGAATCGTACTTCTGTATTTAAAGGAAGCTGAAATATTAATTAAAAATTTTCCATTCTACTTTGATTATTTTAAAAGGGCGCTCTGTTGTTGTGTTACGAAAATTGAGATGTTGTAAATTAGAGTTTGGCTTTGATTGTACATATTGCTGTCATTTAAAATGTGTTTGTTGTTATTCCAATACGAAGAGCACAGATCTCAAATGCGTTGTTTGTACACCCCTTTCTCTTAAAAGGAAGTTTCAAGTGAAAATTTGGTGGTCTTTACTAGTCGTGTGTGTTGTGATATGTTCCTCCTTGTAGGATAATACCTTTCTGAGTTATATTAACTACTTAGAAACCTCTTTGGTATGACTACCCAACAGTAAAACCTTCTTGCATCACGTGATGTAGATCTCTTTCTATGTTTAATTTAAATCCGCTGAGACATGTGTTAAATAAAATATTCGGACGGATGGACGTAAATGATAGTCTTTTATTTTTTTGCGGCCTGAGTGGACACTAATTGTAAAAAGGAAGGTAGTCGGTTCATATGGCAACTACTGAACGGTATGCTGGAGTCGGTTCATATGGCAACTACTGAACGGTATGCTGGAGTCGGTTCATATGGCAACTACTGAACGGTATGCTGTACCGTGGTAAGATGAATCATTACCCACAACTTTTTCACCCTTTCTGCCGCCATGCTGCAGTGAATTCCCTGTTTCCGGATCCACTCAGGCTCATTCTAATTGACCCGTTGAATCACTCCCCCTCCCCTCTCCCCCTACTCGTAACACTGAAATGAAAGAATCTCTTCATCCTGTTATATATGTTGTTCCATTCTTGACACCAGGATTAAGAACTTAGAAATTTCTGTCCCGAAAATATCTTACTGCGTTTGTGTAAATTTTAAGATTGCCGTGGAGCACATGACAATTTACGAAGCTAACGCGACTTCATTCTTACAAAAGCCATTTGCAGGTTGTCGCCATGTATCTCATTTCCCTGTAAGTTCCAAACATTATAACCAATAAACCATATAATTTAAGGCGTTATATGCGTATTATACTGTAGGAAAAAGATCACATCTTCCACAAAATTGATAAAATTTTGTGGTGCATTTCAGGGAGTTATCGCCCTTGAATCCACTATGATTTAGATGCCTACAAATAAATATTTCAATTATTGGGGCCATCTTCAACGGGTAGGAATTCCCAAGCATTCCAACAAAGATGTTGTAACAATTTCGAACCTCTTTGGCATATGTGTTGTGAAAGTCGTAGGGTTTTGGTGTCCTGAATTGAAAAGACGTTGCAGCACGCACCTTCTAATGCATCGAATTCTTGGCCTGTGAATCTAAATAAAACTCTCGTTATTTTAACATTTTCAGAACTAGGAATTGTTTAACTCGGACTAATTTGGCAAGAGTAGTAAATAAAGGAGGTATTAATTTTGTGTAGTTACCTAATATTCTTTCAATAAACATTACATTGACGCAGGTCAGGGTACATTTCTCCTCATTGATTAAAGCAACGAAAATATCATGATTATAATTGCTGGGAATTGATGTTTTATAGTTTGACGGGTCGGTTGCTACATTTTGGAGGGAACTTGTTGCCTAAATCTTCATGTTCATAGGGTGAAATAGAATATATGTCTTGTAATTTGACGAAAACTTGCATCAGACATTGTCGGGTGTTTTTAATATTTGAGGAGATGATCAGACAGTTTCCTTTATTCTTTAAGTAGATTTTCGGACCTGTTGGTCGAAACGGACTTTGCAGTTCAATTAGTAGAAAAAATTCACAGAGTTTCGGATATTATGGGTCACACAGACAGCATATGATGTGATCACGTGGACAGTAATTCCACATGATGGATTTTTATACACGCAACTTTTGAAGGCGGCACACGGTGGAACAGCTGTTTCAGGGACTGCGCTACAAGCCGTATGGTCTAGTGTTCCATTGGAATTTTACATTTATACAATCCTTCCGTCTTGGGTAGACTCAACCTCTAACATAAATCAGTACTGGGAATGTTTCGTGGGAGGGGACGGGGGTCGGTGCGTAGATCTGACAACTTTCCCACATTCATGTGCCCATTGTCTTGAATTCTGGAAGCCTCAAACTCGTGGAACCCTCAGGGCCTGTCAAGGTCTTTACAAGGATTGCGTTACCCTTACTACTCTTGAAGAACACACAAGCACACGCTTTCTTGAACTGAGATGTAAAAATAGTTTATGAATGTATCTTAAGTCATTTGACGATTGTGTCTAAACCTTAGAAAGTGTTTGAATAAAGGTTGACCAACTAGATGACACTTGCTTTATTATATATTGCTCAACATGTTTCAGACGAGTGTAGGCTGAACCACCAGTGGTTCAGCCTACACTCGGATACCACATCACCAACAGGCAATCCCGCCACATAACACCAGCACGCCTCAAGTCACCCTACACAACACAACAAGTACTCGCTAGCTCCTGAAGATGGACGTATTAACGTCTGAAACATGTTGAGCAATATATAATAAAGCAA
>Ga0136643_10003591_pt1 | contig 20954 bp, 9 predicted proteins | sample TergutLab28metaG_FD_96883 | JGI IMG/M metagenome (GOLD analysis project Ga0136643, IMG submission 96883) | Labiotermes labralis P1 segment gut microbial communities from Petit-Saut dam, French Guiana - Lab288 P1 (version 3) (version 3) | ecosystem: Host-associated > Arthropoda: Insects >...
AGAGGGGGGGGTGGTGGGGGGGGGGGGGGGGAGCAGGAATATCTGAAAGCTAAGTTTGTTGAACTTGAAACTGTAGTAAGATAAAAAATATCAGAAACTTTTATAGGGGCATCAGTGATTTTAAGAAGGGTTACCAGCCTAGAACTAATATAGTACGGGATGAGAAGGGTGATTTGGTTACGGACACCAACAATATTTCGGCTGGGTGGAGGAACCATTTCTCTCAGCTGTTCAGTGTACATGGGGCTATTGATGTTCAGCAGACAGAAGTACACACAGCACAACCACTAGTGCTTGAGCCAAGTGCCTTAGCAGTTGAGATGGCTATTGAAAAGCTAAAAAAAACACAAATCACCAGGTATTGATCAAATCCCAGCAGAATTGATTAAAGGAGGGGGTAAAAAAATTAGCTCTGAGATCCATAAGCTTATGAACAGTGTTTGGAATAAGGAGAAATTGTCTGAGGAATGGAAGGAATCGATCATTGTACCTATCTATAAGAAGGGTGATAAAACAAATTGTAGTAATTGTAGAGGCATATCACCTTTGCCAACTACATACAAAATTTTATCCAACCTCTTGCTGTCTAGGTTAACTCCACATGCAGAGGAAATTATTGGGGATCATCAATGTAGATTTTGATGCAACAGGTCAAGTACTGATCATGTACTCTGCATTGGTCAAATACGTTAGAAAAAAATGGAATATAATGAAGCAGTGCATCAGCACTTTACAGACATCAAGAAAGCTTATGATTCAGTTTGGGGGGAGGTGGTCTTATATAATATTCTAATAAAAGTGTGTCTGACTGAAACCTATAGCTGAGTTCAGGTAGCCAGTCATTTGTCTGATATGTTTCCTTTTATGAATGGTTTGAAACAAGGAGATGCTCTATTGCCATTGCTCTTTAACTGTGCTTTAGAGTATGCCATTAGGAGGGTTCAGGTAAACCAGGATGGCTTGAAACTAAATGGTACACATCATCTTCAGGTTTATGCAGATGATGTTAATATATTGGGAGGAAGCGTACATACTCTAAAGGAAAACGCAGAAGCTTTGATAGTGGCTAGTTAGGAGACTGAACTAGAAGTAAATGCTGATACGACTAAGTACATGGTCATGTCTCGAGATCAGAATGCAGGACAAAGTCATGATATAAAGACTGATAATAACTCCTTTGAAAAGGAGGAAGAATTCATGTATTTGGGAAGAGCCTTAAATCGAAATTCTATTCAGGAAGAAATTAAGAGTAGATTGAGATTAGGGAATACTTGCTATTATTTGGTGCAGAATCTTTTGTCTTCCAGTTTGCGATCCAAAAATTTAAAGATTAAGCTATACAGAACTATAATTTTGCCTGTTGTTTTGAATGGGTGTGAAACTTGGTCATTCACATTGAGGGAGGAACGTAGGCTGAGGATTTTTGAGAATGGGGTGCTGAGGAGAATATTTGGGCCTAAGAGGGACAAGGTAATAAGGGGAATGGAAAAAACTACGTAATGAGGAGCTTAATGGTCTGTACTCGCCCAGTATTGATCAAATCGATAAGAATGAGGTGGGCGGGTCATGTAGCACGTGTGGGGGAGAGTAGAGGTGTATACTGGGTTTTGGTGGGGAAACTTGAAGGAAAGAGCCCAATTGGAAGAACTAGGCGTAGGTGGGAGGATAATATTAAGATGGATCTTAAGGAAATGGGTTGTGAGGTCTTGGACTGGATCGTTGTGGCTCAGGATAGGAAAACATGGCGGGCACTTGTAAACGCGGTAATGAATCTTCGGTTTCCGTAAAATGCGGGGAATTTCTTGACTGGATAAGAACCGATTAGCTTCTCAAGAAGGACTCTGCCCCCCCCCCTCTCCCTGGAGTAATTAATGTACTAAATTTACGTTTATTTGCCTCCAATAATTTAAAATTTGTTGAGCACAGAGAATCAAAATTTTTCATTGAAAATATTAATTTTTCAGCCCATTCGGCGCGGCCGTACCTCTCGCCCCCCCCCCTAACCACACCACTGGTGTCAAACTTCAATATGTACGTTTGTCCTCCAAATTTATTGTTTATTTCCCTCAGAAGTTCTTAAATCTGTTCTGCTTACCGGATAAAGACTGAGTGAACCACACGGAGTTTCTGGACACATTGCGGGTGACTAGGCGTAACAAAGCACCCTTACCCAAATCCAGTCGTCCAGTCCGTAACCCGCAAAATGAATTGAAGTTACAAAAGCGTTTTTCATGCGATTATTCAGGAACCACGCGAATATGTGATATCAGAAGATGCTCTCCCCCACGTCGCCATCCATAACCTTACATGACTTTTAAATAAAAGTGTCAACAAAATGGAAATAATTTTGATGTTTTGCTGACCGTGCATCGCAGTATAATCTTAGGTTAGTTTAGTTTATTTTAGTTTAGTTCAGTTTAGTTTATTAGTTCAAAATATCATACATATGATAGTGGACTCGTCAATTTCTAGCAACACACAGGAAGTGAGATAAGTCCAGTAGCAACGAACATAGTATTCTACAAATGATTTCAGATCCGCTTGTATATAGCGTAATAAAGCTGAAATTAGATACAGAGTTAATGAAGTCACGTAGTTACAAAGCCATACATTCTTCCAATGAGTAAAAGGAATGCAGAAGAAGAAATTATTTCAATTCCTTCTTAAAGGTCTTATAACTATCTATTTCTTTTATGTAACCAGGAAGTTTGTTATATATATTTTAGACCCCATATTTATTACACTTCTCCTATATAAATCAGTATTGTATGATTGGCTGTGGATATCCATCTTTCTTCGTGTATTTTAAGTATGAATATTTGAATTTAGCTCTACAAACTGTTGGTGTTTTCTTATATAAGGGATAACTTCCATTATGTATAGTGAAACCAGGGTGAGAATATTCAGTTCTTTAAATAGCTGTCTGCAGGATGTTCTTGAGCTTACTTCTACCATTGATCTTGTCACTCGTATCTGAATTCTAAGTATTCTAGTAGTTAATTCACCCCCTGCCCCCCAAATAATATACCAAACCGGAGAAGTGAGTGAAATTTTGTAAAGTAAATGTTTCGAATCAAATTCGGACTCAAAACCTCCTTAAGAGATTTTATCGTAAAAACTACCTTACACAGTTTACCTGGTAGTAACTGTACATGAGAGTGCCATCTTAGTGTATCTATAATTTGAATGCCAAGAAATTCTATTTCAGCTGTGTAATGCACGGTCATTTTGTGAAAAGTGACTAAAGGTTTTACTAAAAAAATGTGTCTGTCTGTTGTGAAACAACATTTCTCTTATTTTTCCTTCATTTATTATGAGGTCCTTCCTGTTAAACCAAGTTTCCAATTCTGCAACTACTCTATCCATTTTATTTTGAAGCAATCTTTCATCACCGTCTGGAATTAACACATTAATATCATCGGCAAACATAACTAAATTTGCATCGTGGATATTTACAGGAAGGTCATATGTATATAGAAGGAATAACAACGGACCGAGTACCGAACCCTGTGGCACACCTTGGTTTTTTTCCATGGAGGAGGACCTATATCTATTTACCCTCATACTGCTTGAGTCACTTTGGCAAATTTCAATAAATTGCTTTCTGTGCGTCAAATAAGACCTAAACCAAAATTAGTGGAGCCCCTTATATCGTCACACTCTCCGGACGGCCACCTACAGAGTGTTACGATACCAGATGCTGTATAATACAAGTTTGACCTCCTGATGATGAGCACAACAGTGCTCGAAACATGTAGAGGCGTATAATGAACTTATTATAAAACAAGAATTTGTGCGTTAAGTTGGTCAGTCACTAAGAAAATGGAAATAAATCGTACAGACTACAACACTGCGTTGCCTTGAAACTGCTGGGCCTGACTATCCCTTGACACAAGGTCATATCCCAGGGAAAACGAAATCGTCCGTACGGACAGACTACTAACACTACTCATTAAATGTAAGTGCCAGGTGTTTCGCTAATAACTTTCAATTATTTAGATTTCCGTAGTATGTGTGACTGGTGTGACGGTTGTATAGACAAACTTGTTTTTATGGAGCATTGGTGGAATGATACTGACAGGGGAAAACTGAATACTCGGAGAAAAACGTGTCCAAGTGCCACTTTGTTCTCCTAAGTCCCACATGGATTGGCTTGGGGCGTCCGCAGTGATTGGCTTTCGACCAACGCCCAGAGTTGTGGCATGACTGATAAAACTTGTTAACAGCTTTTACCAGGTTCGTAACCTGCGAATCTGCTGTACTGCGATTGCTGTGTTTAGTATCATGAGGAAAAGTACAATAACAGGCGGGAGAAACAAATCCCTTACTCGATCCTACGTGCTGAATTTGGAAGGCACGGGCGTGTGAAATGGTTAGCTTCGTGTCTTTCTGATTAAACCGATGAATGATTAAACGTCATTAACCCTTATCCTGCTAACGTGGAGAATATGGTGAGCTGTTAATTATGCCAGCAAATGACAGATGGTATTTAACTCGGCGTTCAAAGGGTTAAGTAGGTTATGATTATGTTTAATGCTGATATCATAAAAGCGAACTGGTGACCACCATATCGAGCCATTTTATGTAGTGAACACATATTTTTTCCTAAAGTCAGTTCCAGTATTATCACATCCTCGCCTTCCTGAGGTTCCATATGGCCATTTTCCGAGAACTTTTGTTTTTTTTTTGGTTCACTAAACGCCTGCACACTCCTGCATGTACCCTTCTTTTATAGTTGACGTCATTGTCCCGAATTCGATTACCGAATTATTATGAAATGTCGAAGTTCATCGTAACGTAATACCAGCCAATCAAATGCACTTCTTTACATCCCAAACGTGTCCCTGGTTGCGACTTTCCAAACAGCTGTATTGTATGTCCGAAATGTACATAAAACAAAGATTCTGTGAGTGGTATTTCGTCTGTGACTTTGAAGACAGCCGAATGAATAGCAGCTTTCTCAAGAATGTCTGTTAGTTATATACAATTTTGTAGCTTTTACACTGACTGACACTGTATATTTCGCTAGGCTACCAAGTTAATTAAAAAAAAATTACAAAGTTTGTATTCGTTTCAGGTACCGGTTTGCATGACACTTCTTTGAAAATATTGTTGCAGGTGTACGGGCGGTATCAAAGGCCTGTGTCTGGGCGCACTGGTTGTTGGTAGTGCTTCTACAAGCCGTCAGTTCACCAGCATTACTTATCACTAACCTAACCACATGGAGCAATATCCGTTCCATTACCTAGGACCAGTTCTGTCTTCAGGATGATGGTCATCATTCGAAAGCAGTCAAGGCCGTCTGGACCGCAAACACCACTATTCAATCATGTAGGAAATGTGACATGAACACAAGCCAATTCCCCATACGATGTGATATCAGAGTGCCTGTAAGGCTGCCAAAAACTGTCATACGAACAATAAAATCATTCGAAATCTTGGAAGGCTGTACTCAGGTTTGGGGAGGGGAAGATACGGGGAGTTTATTAAGACGAAGTTATGGTCCAGGATATGCAATGGGTATGAGATTAGCAGATCGAGAAGCATACAGACAATCGCACAGGAAAGTCATTTCGCTTACATGGGACACATTGTTGAGCGTAGGAGGAAGGTCTTAGGTGTGAGAAAAACGATATCGATTCTGTAGAAGCGCGAGGCGAAGAAAGCAAGATTTGAAACCTTCAGTCATGGTGCTGTATCTTATCCTTGGAACAGAACGTACGTTACCAGCAACACGTAACGTGTGTGAATTGAAAAGGTGTCTGGACCACATTGTGTCCAATACAAGATGCTACTCACCTTCCGCGGCGGTGGCTGCATGTTCTTGTGACGGCCCGGCTGGCTCTGTACTGCCTGTGCTTAGTTCCGTGCGCCACCGCATCCCATATTGATCGGGTCGTATTGATGTGGCCACACTGTACGTTAGTGGCGTTCGGGTAGGACTTGCCCCCGTCGGACGGACACGTTCACTTTCACGTCCGTACAGATTATCTAGTATGTGTAAACATGTAACATTTCACCGTACTCTTTTCCATCACTGACGTGTTAGAGAGCATCTAAAGGCATTTTGACATTTGCTCGTATTTCTTACCTAGGAACGTTGCAGATGTGCTTCATGCTGACGGGGCACCGCGCGGAAATGTTTCCGGATGCGCTTCGAAAATCTGTTCACAATTTGAGGCGATTTTGCAGACTTGTGAGAAGTGACTATTAGCTTCGTCGCGTCTGTCCGTCCGTCCGCACGGAACAATTCGGCTCCCACTGGACGGATTTTAATTAAATTTTGTATTTGATTATGTTTCGAAAATCTGTCGAGAAAATTCAAGTTTAATTAAAATCGGACAAGAACAAGGGGTACTACTTGACATGAAGACCGATGTACACTGTTGATCATATCTCGTTCAGTTCTTCTTAGAATGGGAAATGTTTCAGACAAAAGCTGTAGAGAAAATCGAAGCACGTATTTTGTGTTCAGTTTTTTTTAAAAAATCGTGCCTTTTATGAGGCAATGTGGAAAAACATTGTTGAGCCGGACAGGCTACAGATGACAATATGGCGCATGCGTATTGCATGCTGGATACCTATGGCTACAAACACACACTCAAAATATGTAATACTTATTGCGTTTCCACTGCAATAGTGGTTAAACGAACGCGCCTCAAGGTTAGGTTATATGTACAGTGCGTGTCTTCTTAAATTATATGTGCGTACTTGTCATCTTTATATTATATCCCAGTACTCATTATTTCAAACAACATGAATAAACGTCTGTTCAATTCTGTTGGCATATGTGGCGAATTGTTTCATTGTATCCTGGAAACTGCAATGAATACCGAAAAAAAAACATTTGAATGAAAATGAAAAGTAATGCATTTATCTCACGTTTGGATGAAGAGAGACAATTGCGCACGCAATTTCATAATAAACTGGTAGCCATTTGCAAGAACTGGAATTTGGTATACTAAGATGCGTTTTAGGGGAATGGTTCGTGAGAAGCTGAACTGGCTGGAACTAGTTCAGGATTTTGTCCACGTTAGTGGAAGTGAACATTAAACTGCCGAAGTACTGATTAATTTGTTATAAGGTTTGCATTCCGGCTTTGACACAACGTAAAGTTGTTTTTTCTGAAAATAAAAAGCCACAAGAAATATCAAACTAAATGGAGATCGACTAAGCCAAGAAATGGGGTAATAACGATACATTTTGCGATATGTATGTATTGTCTGTAGTATTATTAAATTATGTTTTACAATTAAAAGCCATGTAATTGATCCTTTGCTTGTCAGAAAAATAGGAAATGCCATATACAAGTTTGGTGGCAAACCCTTGTGACAACGCCCGAGAGGGTGGAGGTAGTTTGCAGACCCTCGGACATTATATTTCCTTTTCGCGGTACTTAGTCCGGAATTGTCATAGAATGAACTAAAAACAAATTTCACTGCACCACTCTTATCAGCATGTTAGTTGTCGTGTCTTCCTAGCGAGGATTTGTGACTTCAAGTAATGGATTAATCGAGCAGAAGACGAAGTTGTGCCTACAGTAAATATGGTCACTGAGTCACAAGCATACTGATGTAACTTTCGCGAAGAATCACGATGTACTGATTCACTGTCTTCAATAAAAATGGTTTATTCCGTCTTAACACAACACCAATACATTAGTTTCTTGGCTACATGTTTCGGTTTTCACAAGACCATCTTCAGGCCAATGTTAAACATAGGGAGGTACATTCAGTGTGTACATACATTATGGGATCCCATAGTGTTTACATAAAGTCGTAGCGATCATGAACATTTTTCTTTTAAAATGCAAGTTTAAGATCTATAATAGGGTATATTTTATAATTAATAAGAAACATGCTTAAATATTCTTATCGGTACGAAGTAAACATAACAATCACGTGCCGGTATCAGGCATGTCCTTGTATGGGCCTGTAAGGACAGTTCATGATCAGGAGGAGATAAAGTAAGTGAAATGCCACCCAGAAAGGGCTCTAATGCACGACCAAGTTGCTGGTTCACTTACTGAAGCATGTGGGAATGCTGCCACATCTTCTCAATGCTATGAGCGGATTTTTCAAGACATGTATTTGGTCACACAACCCACACATCTTTCTGATTTCCTGTTGTGACCTTCCTCTCCTTATTTAACATCAGTACCATTGTTACGTCAGAGCATGTTAATGTAGACCTCTTAAATGTTTGGTAATGAAAATTTGAGAAGTACGTAACAATTGTTAAGGCTATTTCCCTACCTGCAGCCATGCAACATCTGTATTTACACGTAGCTTTTCTGCAGAGTAGTAATATGCAGAATGTTTCATGAAGTGTAGACATTGCTGTAGGAGATAATTTTTTGGGCTTTGTGATAAACAACAATCCTATTAACGTGGGCTCTGTTCTCAGCTGTAAATGTGCTATTTTTTTTATTTACATTTCGTGGAGTATGTCATAGAGTTACGCCATCTTGGACAGCTGCTGGCAGGTGACGCACACAAATATCAGGCTTCTCTCTGCACATGTAATCGCACCATCGACAGCCGAACTGCGAATATCGCATACCTCTTTGAAGCACAGGTCAGCCTAAATTTTAGCAAATTTCATTAAGGTGATTTAAATTAAGACTTTAGATTTATTAGGTAATGTGTTACTGTTTTATCCCATTTATTTAAAGCAATCCTTACCTTTAATTCAAAGTATGTAGTTATATGTTTCAAGCTGTAACCGTTCATATTGGACACGTTTTCACCAAATTTTATTTATTTTTGAACACAAAAACCTAGGAAATCTCCTACAGTTATGTCCACATCAAACACCCTGTAAGGGGGATCATTGCAGTTGCACAGGTCACAGATCATCAGTTTTCCCACAAATCTTGTAGGAAATTTTGTTTGCTAAAATCAGGAGCATGAAGAAACTGCACATTGTGCATTCAAAAACTTTGGGACAGTCCTAACTACCAATGGTATATAGGGAGCATGGATACATATCAGTAAATTTTATTAATTAGTGTTTATAATTTTTGCTCATGCCTTCATACAGATAAATTTAGGAAAGTTGACAACTTACCTTATTAAAAATCTCACAACACAAAAGTAAGCCAAGCATGGCAAAATGTGGTTCTGAAATAGGGAAAATGACAATGTGAATGAACTGACGGTGCAGATATGGTGGTGGTAACAGGGGCAATCACACAGACGGCAGTCAGGGAAGTGAATGTAAGAGCATGTCAGTGAAGTGGGTTAGCAAGAACAAATAGAAAGTAAACATTAAATAAAATTAATAGTATGTTAAAAGATCCATATGTAGGCTGGAAACAGGTGAGTTTGGGATGGTGGTGAACAACATAGGAATTCCCTGGCTGAAAATGACAATCACAGCCACGAGAAAAATGATTTCTGTTCCCCGTATCTGGATTGTCATCCCACGTTTGGCTTACTTACCTAACCAGAAAATGGCAATGGCAAGTTATTGCAAAGCGTTGATATTTATCTACCAAACTATATGGTGTCACGTCCCCAAAAGAATAATGTCTATGGTCACTGCCATGAAAAACACAAATTACTCAGAACTCAAGAGTTCCTTTACAGCTTCTGAATGGCCGCAGATGATATGCCAGGGTGGATAAGTGAATCATTGGAATGAAATTGAAGAATAAAATATCCAAAAAGAAACAGTACCATTATATTGTCATTCTAAAAAAAGATTTGTATTTGACGATGCAGCTATGTGCACATTACAACACCTTATCTTACAAGACCAGTATCACTTTTACACTATTTACAATAACATAGAGCTTCTCTGTAATCATGAGAAAAATAATTAAAAACAAATATTCTCTGTACAAAACGATAAATGTTTCTGTACAATGTAGTTTGAAAAAAAGAGAGAGAGAGAGAAAGAGAGAAAATGCTTTCTTACACAAAGGATATGGAAATGGTGAGGAGTTGGCATCTGGTTTTATACAGATATAAAACAAAACAATGAGGCAAAAAAAAAAATGATGCCAAAAGACATGCAAAATGTGAACATGTTTCCGACATATAAAAGTACTACGTGCACACAGAGAGACAGAAACAACAAATGGCTTGTGCTACCATGTTCGTCACACCACTGTCTGGTTCCAGTGCACGGTGTGTGTATATGTATGTATATATATATATATATATATAGATATATATATATTTACATACAGGAAACGAAGTATTATTGCAATGTGAGGTACAGATAACCATTACCAGTGTATACTCCAAACAGTTCTAAAATATTTCAGTCTCAATTAAACTTGAATCCAATCATTCAACATCAGCTAACTCTCATAGGGCATGATTACAATTTTAGACATACAACTGTGCCTCATTGGCAAGGTCTTTGCAAGATATATGTACATGTGAGTGAGTGTGTGTATAATATATACTTAAGAGAAGAACTTATGAACATATTTCCACTCAGTCAGCAGACAGGTACACTTCCATTTTCAAAATGGCAACTCTGAATTGCATTTCATAAAGCCAATATACAAACATGCACCTAATAAAAATTAATGTTTAAATTTCTTCAAAAGATACGGTGGCAACGTCACAACCATTAACAGAGCTTCTTGATCCTGAAGCAGCCAAACATGTCTATTAGTCATGAATAGCATACAAGCCATTTGTTAAGGGGTTCTTTCCTGACTGATTTAGAAGTTTTACTTGTTACACTCCAACAAATTTTGCAAACCATATCTTTTAAATAAAATATAAACTTACAAATACAGTTATATCCACACACTTCATCAACACTTACAATATGTACAAAAATATTAATTCGTGTCTTGAACCAGTAATTGACTTTTGTACACTAGATATTTTCTACGCTACATACACTGTGCAAATATACACAATAATCTAAAAGAGTTAAATACCAGATCACACATCCTCATTCAAAGATTAACAACGTGAACTAAGAACAAATTCGAAACCGGATAATAAATTTAATTTAAAACATTTGGCAAAAACACTATTTGTTTTAAAAGCTATGTTTCAGTCACCTTTGTACAAGTCTGAGCATGCTCTAAGCGTGCACACCTGGCATTGGAAGGGAAATCACTTGGTGATACCCCACATGATTGCTGCATGTCACATCACTATAAATTCATAGGTTACCACATTCATCACCTAACCTCACACACCTCATTTTCGGGCACAGTACTACGATCACCACCTTCTGAACTGTTCAGTGTCACACTGCCTGACGCTGCAGTGTCGTGGCTTGGCTGCGTCTTCATAACATAACCTTCCTGGCACCGAGCTAGTTTTAAACGAATTGGGGTCACTTTGGACGTCCGTACATTTAGAGGTTCTGAACCTTTGCCATCACCACCACTGTTACTGTTTGTAGCCCCACTAGACATAATAGAGGGCTGGCTTACACTTTCACTGCTGGGGGGAGCAGAAGGATCTGCACTAGTACTGACAAAGCCATAGGCACCAACCCGGCTCTCAACGCCCTCACTTAATTGTGGTACTGGAGTAGATCCACTGCCACTTGCACTGTTTGCACCACTGTTACTGATACTATTCGTACTCCGTTTGTTAAACCTGATTATGAGTTTCGGTCCACACACTTTCTCGTCTGCTGTGATGATTTGCACTTCATGTTTTGAAGAGTCAAACTGCCTCTGCTTGCGACGTTTACCTGCAACAACTTTACTCTGTTTCTTTTCTGCTTCATCAAAGTCCGCCATAATCATGCGACGGAACTTCATACTCTCCCGTTTTAGTTCCTCCACAGTTGGCATCTGGACACTGGTGAGTCTCTTCTTTGGTGGTCGAATTCGCAGTTTCTTCTCCTCTATGTTGCTCTCTCTTTCTGGAGCTCCAATTATGCTGTTACCAATCTTAATCTTCAGTTTAGGAGCCAAAACCAGAATTGGCCCCGATGCAGGCACAACAGGCTTGGGTGGTCTGCCCCGTCGCTTGATGGATGGTGTTGTGGCATCAGTCTGCTGTGTTGAGGAAGCATTGCTGCCTGTTGACCCGACACTCCGTCTCCTTTCGGGAGGACCCGCATCGTCTTGCTCCAGAGGTAGGTCCAAATGTCTCAATTCTCGAGGAACTGACTGAGAAGAGGAGAAAGTTTTCTCTTTTCGCCGCTTCTTTTCCATATTTGCATCCACAACTGCCTTGTAGTCTTCGCGTGTTGGTATTGAAGTCATGGACGCAACTGCCTTGGGGATGGTGATGACAGTTCGATTGACTGGAGGCACAGTAGTTGGGGCCGTCGCCTGTCCCGTCACAGCCCCACCTGCTGGGTCATCCATATTCATATCCTGAGAACAATACTGACGAAGCAGCTCCTTCTTGCGCATACGGCGCAGGTTAGAAGTTCCTGAAGATGATGCTGCTGTGGCAGCTGCAGGAATGATGTTAGAGACTGCAACTGCATCCAGTGCAGGCATCACTGGCAATAATGGTTGCTGCTGAGTCAGTGGCGGTACATTTGAGGCTGCTGCATAATTTGCATCAAGGAAAGGACCTTTGATCTTCACTTTCAGTTGGTTGCGTGAATCTGACAGTGACACCTTGTTGTTGGATGAAACATGATCATTTGCTGCACTACCCACAACAGCTTCATCCATTTGCTTTGGAACTTCCTCTGTAAATTTCTGTGGTTCTGGTGGTTTTCTGGCAGAGAGAGCTGAGTGTAGTTCCTTCTCTAAATCCTCTACAAAGTCTGTAACATGCTGCTCAGCAGTTGAGGTGGTAAATGACGTTCCAAGCAAGTGGTTATGATAAGCTGCTGGGTTGTTGCTAGGTGTGGGTTCATAGGAAGAGCTGTAAGTACGCATATCAACTGGACCTGGAAGCAGGGGCTGCACCACATCTGGGAACTGCTCCAATCTGTCAGAAGTCATGTTGCTGACTGGAGATGGTAGAGGCAGGAGTTCATCAGTGGATGAATGGAGGCCAGGCAATGGTGAAGGTGGTCTTAGATCCTGAATATCTGCACTGTACGAGGTACGTAACTTGGAGTTTGCCATGTGGTGCAGTGGGCTACTAAACTTAGGTGAGGGAGGAGAGTCATGAGATAGGAATGAGTTTTCAGAGAGCTTCCTCTCGTGCACATCTGTAGAGCGTCGCCTCTCCCTCATAGCACGTAAGTTCTCCACACTATCACTTGGAGAGTCATCATCAAACTCCAGATCATACACTGTACCAACCAGCTTACTGTGTATGGTATTGAAGTGTGACTCTGGGAAGTGCGGTATGTGTTGCCCTCTGCCACGACCTCGACCCCTACGTGACCCACCTCGTGGCTGGTTATACATCACACGGTTCACCAGTTTGCCACTGGAGCTACTGCGCTTATTACTGCCAGTTTCACGGACACGACTCTGAGGTGGAGCTTTACCAGATGCTGCATCCTGCTGCCGTGGAGACTTACCAGGTGACTTGCCTGGTGATTTGCCTTGCTGAGAGATGAAACGAGCTGAGGTCCGTGTAGGCTTCGTGGGTGACTTCTTCCCACCAGCACTGCTAGTGGATGCTGCTTTGGGTGTCTGTGAATCTGAAAGTGATACAGTTTGGGGTGGAGGACGTGGTGTTGGGGGTGTGGGTGAGGGAGTTGGTGCACAAGAGGTCACAGTGGGGTCTGGGGGTGCAGATGGGGAAGACTGATGATGGTCTGGAGGTCCTCTGCTGTTCCCTATTGGAGAAACTGGGAGGGGTAACTGCTGGATGGATTCTTGTGATGTAACAAAAGATGCTGGAGTGAGTGGGGGATCAGAGTGCATTACAGGTGATTGCGCAGGAGGAAGAAGATTTGGGGTGGCTATTGAGGGTGGGGGAGAGACCATGGCAGCAGTCAGTGCCATATTATGTGATGATGATGTGAAAGCAGCAGCACAAGGTGGTGGCATATGGGGAGGATCTTCTGGAGGTTTTGGTACTGGTGCCAATAATGAGTGGGGTGTAGGAAAAGCAGGACCAAAAGGAGGATACATTCCACTAGGGGATGGATATGGCATCTGAGTACAAGCTGGAGGGGGAAACAGGGCAACTGGTCCCACAAAGGGAGAAGCTTCTGAGTAGGGGTGATATGAAGGGGCATCTGTCAGGTAAGGAGGAAGGGGTGGGTGTAATCCCTGGTATGAAGCAAGGTCTGCACTGGTTGGCGTATGAGGAGGAAGGTGGAGATCATCACGTTTGGTTGGGTCAGGTTCTTCACGATGAGATGACGATGAGGTAGAAGAAGCAGAAGATGATGATGAACGCCTAGCAAGAATCATATCGCTCTCTGTCCACTTGGATCGACTGCGGAGATCAGTATAAGGGGAAGGAGCAGGAGCACAGTCAAGAGGTGCAGGAGGGAGTGTATCATAGTGATGTGGGGGCATAAGGCCATGTAACTGGTCTGGTTGTTGTGACACAAAGTCTATGCTTGGGGGCACCCAGCGCTCATCTGCCTGAGCACTATTACTCCGGTCTAACTTTTCACGCCCTGGAATTGACACTTTGGAGACCTCAAGCTGCATGTTACATGCATGGTATTCATATGGACCATTTGAATCTCCACCCACATATGGTGGCACATCGCCCTTGTCCAACTGTTCATCTGCATGTGGAGGTTCATGAGACTCCATGTGGGGCACAGGCAATGTGTTCTCCTGTGAACAATCCACATTTGCAGGAACATCTACCTTAATTTCAGTACCTGCTTCATGTGACTGCTCATCCTTGGGCTCACACACGTTTGTGTCACCAGTATCTATGACTTGAAGTTGACTTTCAGGTTTCTCATCACCAATTTCATCCAAATGTATTGGGCCATCATCTGGTACTGGAGCCAATGTTTCTGCTGTTTCAGGCTGAATGACATTCGTAGTCTTCTTGGCATATTCCAGCCTCAGTTTCTCCACCAAAAGATGTGTTTCTCTTGCACTATCCTCCTTTGAATCTTCTTTAAAAAGAAATTCACTGCTGAAAGAGAAAGTCAGTGGTGGTGCCCGCAAAATTTCTTCAGAATCACGAGCGATGGCAAACCCATCATCATTCACTGTCTCATCAACAGCCAAAATGTCATTTTCAAAGTCAAAGAGTTCAGACACAGGGGGATCTTTCGATGACTGCTGAGGGGAGAATATGGAGCGCTGTGGATAGTGTGGAACATTGAGAGATGATGATCGTGACGTGATCTTCTTCGCTTCAAAGGTTTCTTTTTCAGGAACCTGGAACTCATTACCTAGGTCTAAAGTACAAGCCTTCTCAAGATGTGGCATCAATGTGAATGAGGTATTTGCAGCTGTCTTGCTCTCCTGCTGTGTCTGTTCTGGTGTCAGGACAGGAGCAACCATTTCCTTTGCACTTGGCTGCTCTGCAGGCTGCGTACCTGCCTCTATCAATGCCATACAAACCTCTTCAGGAATTGTGGTAGATGGTGTAACAATTCCATCTACTTCAGCCTTCTGCTCTGAAGTATCTTTTTGTGTTTCTTGACTACCATCTGCATCACTTAGGATCCCTAGAGCCTTCTTCTTACATTTAGGCATAGGCCTCACTTTCTTTTTTGTCTTGTCATCTTCCTCATTAGATTCCACAGACCCTCTTCTCACATCCTTTGGCAGATCATCATCGCTGAGTCTACGCGATTCAGGTCCAACTGAAGACTTTTTAATTCCATCTTTCTGTGGCGTGTCTTCTCCCTTCTCCATTCGAGCAACAACTGGCTTCTCTGCCTTTTTAATTACAGTGTCTTTCAAATCTTTGTCTGCATTTGATGTTATCACTGAGTTATGCTTTGAAGCCTTAGGTGTGATATCCTTCTCCAATTGCAGTCCCTGGTCTTTAATTCTCTTTCTGACATCATCATTTTCAGTCGTATCTTTATTGCTGACTGTTCTCCTAGATGATATTTCATCAAGTGCTGATAATACTTTTACATTGGCCTCAACAGATTTTTGCTTTTCTTTTGAATGTGCTTCTTGTTTCATACTCATCTTCTTTTCTGCATCTTTAGATTGCAAGTCTCTCTTGCTGTCTTTCTCCTGTGGTGTTTTTCCAGATTGCTTCTTCTCCAACTTGTCTCCCTCTCTGTCTGCAATTTTCTCCTCTTTTTCTGCTGGCTTCCCTTCTCTCTCTGTAGGCTTTGTGTAGAACAGCTTGTCTAGGGTCATTTTTGATGTCTTCTTCCCTGGAATTTCCCGCTCTGCCTTTCTCTCAATGATTTCTCTCTCAAGCTGACTACCCAACGAGTCTTTGTTAGGTGTGATTTCCTGTGGTACTCTTACAGACTTCTTTCCATCCCCATCTAATTTCTTTTCAGTTTTCTTGGTCGAAGATGACACGTGGTCATTTGACTTGACTCTCTCTTTAAGTGGTGCTTCTGAACTTGAATCACTGCTTCTTGGCAAACTGCCAGTGTCACGGTGCAGATTTGTAGACATGGGCTGTTCGATCTCATTTGATTTTCTCTTCCTTGCCTCATGCTGCTTGAACTGATCTTTCTTATGGACTCCTCTTTCTGCATCTGATTCTCTCTCTGTGCCCCACTTCGGCTGCTCCTCAGCTCTCGGAGTACGCGATCGGATGCGTTTGTTTGCAGTGATCTGCTCTCTTTTTGATGTATCATCACAGGGGGAGGGACCATCTCGATTTTTGGGACCAGGTAGATCTCCTGATTGACTGTCAGCATTTCTGATCCTATCTTTCTCACCTGTTCCAAGTGCTTTGAGGGCTTCATGCTTCCGCCCCCTCCCAGGTTTCTCTTTTGTTCGTGATGGTTCATCTCTTTCAACAATCGGCGGCTGAAACTCAAGTTCAGGCCGCCCGTCGGAAGTTTTAAGCTTCTTGTCAGGCGCCTTCTTAAATTTCTTGCCAACCGATTTTGAATTAGGACCCTTTTTCTCTTCAGTATCTGATGACTTGAGTTTGGATCTAGATAAGGGAATACCTTTCAGTTCAGGCTTCACACGGCTCTTCTGCTGTATTTTAGTGCAGGCAACACTGTCACCAACATCTGAATCACTGAAGGAAGAACTGTTTTCTGAAGGCCGATCAAGTTTATCAACAAACGGCCAGGTTCCAACACTCTTGTTAACATTCTTCCTTTCCTGCACTGGTTTCGGTTTTTTATCGCACACAACACTGCTTTCTTTCTGGGTAGAGAATAGTGCCTCGATAGACGCTTTCTTTTCTGCTTTAGCATCTTTCTTGTAAGGTTTACTACCAGGCTTTAGCTTTTCTTCAATTTCCTCATCACTATCCGTACTTGATGAAGAAGAAACATCAGAAGAACTAATTGTTGAAGATGATGATGAAACTTCACGAGATTTTGAAGATAATTTTGACTTGGAGTCTGAAACTTTTGCTGGGCTCTTGGACTTTTCAGGTTCTTGCTCCTTCTTGTTCTTTGAAACCTCTGGTTCCTTTTTGCACTTTAACTCTGCTGAGTCCTTCTTTGCCTTCATGGATTCTGAATCGGTCTCTCCAACCACAGGCTTTGTCATGCCACTTTTTATGTGTGCTGCAGCTTTCTTGGCTGCTTGTCTTTGAGGAACATATGCCAATATCTCCTGAGGATCACTACCATCTTTTTCAAAGTCATACACATCACCACCAGATTTACTATCTTTCTGAGTTTTGGAGTCTTTTGTCTTGTGTTTCACCTTTTGTTTCATCTTTGGTTCCTCACTGTTAGGAGATGTTTTAAAAGCCTCTTGTTCAAACAGAATTTGTTCTTTAGTTCTACCTTGAGAGCACCGTATACTTTCTGTAGCCTTCTTGGCAGCCTGTCTCTGTGGAACAATAAGGTCTGTGGGATCATACTCTTTCTTTCTAGAAGATTTAACATTCTCCTTATCTTTAATAAAATCATCATCCATTGAGTCATCCTGCTTCAACTCCTTTTCTTTCTTCAAGTTCTTTGAGAGCTTTGTGTTGTTATTCTGTGGAGACTTGTCAACCTTAGACTGCAAACCTGCTGAAAACTCTTTGACTGCAGCCTTGGTGCGAAGCACATGCTGCTGAGAATCACTTGGGATATTGGAAGGAGATTTACTTTCATTTCTGTCACCACCTGATGCATCACCTTTCACAGAGAGTTCTGAATCACTGTCAGAATAAATAGCATTGGCCTTATTTGGTTCGCTCTTAGTGGCCTTGACAGGAAACATTAGTTCATCAGTATCATCACTCCCTGACATCTTATCACCCAGTTCCCTTTCCATCTGCCGTAGAGTTGTGCTGCGAGGAGACTGCCACAAGTTTTTACTGTGTTTCTCTTCCTCCTCACTTGATGAATCCACTTTTGTCCGTGAGATGAAGGTCTTCTTAGTTCTCTTCCTCTCGATGGTCTTTGAGCCACTGATACTGTTCTTCCTGTTGCATGGCAGTCTCTTCCTTATAGCATCAGTACTGGCAGTATGTTTATCGTCCTCCTCTGTGCTGGATGCTGCACTATCTGCCAAGCCCAACCGTGCAGCAACCTGGGTTTTGCGAACAGAGACATTACAACTGGGGCGTCTGCCCCCTCTTGATGGGGCAGCTGTATCTGTTTCACTCCCACTGGACATGCTGCCATACAAACTGCTCCTGCGCCTACCTGCACCATTAAAATAAAGTCTTTTGTATGGATTGTCCAATGAGGCCTTTTTGTCAGATGAGCACTTCACAAGACCATTTAAGTCTGTCTTGCTCTTGTCATCTGCAGTGCTGGGTTTAGGTGATGCAACACCTGCTATACGGGTGAGCAACAGCTCAAAGTCCCCACTGTGATCCTCTGCACTGGGTTCTGAGTACAGACGATCATAAATGGAAGGGCCATGGTTTGCTTCTATGACAGCTGCTACCTCCTTACCCTTCAAATTGCAGCTCGAGTCACTAAGCACAGCCACCTGTTTATGGAAAGTCTGTTCACGCATCCGAAAGAATGTTCGCGACAACTTCTCTCGTCTACTCACCATGTAGCAGAGATTACGGACCTGAAAGTAATAGAACGCGGTCAGAACATGATAAAACCTTTGTCTGAAGCTAAACAGCAGCATTTTTAATTTATTCTGTTTCCTCTATTTTCATTTAAGCCAGACAGTTACTGTAAAATACAAATTGTAGTTTTTACGTAATGGCAATTTACCACAGCTACTACCTGGAATGTTTGATCATTAAAGTGCATCTTTTCAGTTTTAATTTTTTGGCAAGTAATCTCAGCCAATCTAGGGATTCCATGTTTTACTTTGTCAGGATTTGTGGTCTACAGTAAGTACACTTTGCCAGAAGAAATGGAAGAATAGCATGACCATTGCAGTTGCTGCAGGCAGTGTTCAGCCAACAGTTTCATAACAGTAACTATGAAGCATGTCACTGTTGCTTTTTTCAATGGCTGCCTCAACTCCAGTGACGTTCAAAGTCAACATGACATAACAGACACTGAATGTATTGGGACAACTTAACAGAAAACATTTTTAATAATAACGTATGTAATAATACACACTGTAATAGCACTAAAAACATGTGAACTTGCAGTATCCATTACACAGTTCTTCCAACAAAAAATTTGCTATAGTACTCACACTGAAATTAGCAAATTAAAATGTGCAAGTAGGGCCCATTATCTCACTATACTCTCTGGTTCTAAGTCTAAAACATTTTTGAATTTTGTGTTTAAGGTTCAAGCCATGGCCACATATGCAGCCTGCAGGAAAATAAGCAGGGTGTAACAGAAATATCTGCAGGCTACACACTGAATGCCTCACACCCCTTTGGATATACAGCTGATTAACCCTTAACACGGAATGCCTTACAGGTACATGGCACAGCGAGCCCTTTGTATAGCCAAACGACTTACATATACGTTGCAAACAGTGTGTCATAAGTTTGGAGGAATTTTGTTCACTCCTATTCGGTTAACTGCTGTGGCTTGCTATGGTTCAGGACCCTTGAAGGTCAGGCTTTCATTCAGGAACCATAATGTACCCCCTCCACCTCCTAAACCCCTCCACATACACTTAGTAATTGCACATTTTTCCCAGCTGACTAATATGGTTCTGACACTGCTGGCTTTGACTATCACTTGCTTTGGGGTACACTGTGGGTGGAAATATCAAGACCGGCCTATGAAGCAAACTCTAGTTGTTGACCAGAAAGGTTGTCAGTGGCGTACTGGACCCATATAATTCAGACAAAACTAATGCTCAAAAATCGGAGATATCCACAAAACTCAATGTTTACAGCTACAGAAGGGCCCACAACATGCCTGTTATAGTGCTGGGGTAATCTATAGGGGTTGTGGGGTAGTAACATGCAACACACAGCTGTCAATCTAGTAACAACGTCTTGGGAACCCTCGAATAGCTGGAATTTTTATACAGCAGTACTAATGGAGCTTGAGATCTGTTTTGCTGCTGTAGAAGACGTTCATATCTACTGGTATTACGTTTCTGAAACTGTGCTGAGTCCTACATAGCAGTCTAAACAAGGCAGACAATTGTGGGTATAGAGCAATGGGCTAGGAAAATAAATAAAACTTAAGGAGGAAGCCATCAGTGAAATTCTGGTTGCTGAAACGGCCTCGGAATCAGGTGTGAAAGCTTGCGATGTTAGAAGACTATTTTGAGGAAGAAAAAGAAGAAGAAGAAGAAGAACAACAGCAACAGCAGCAGCTAGCCTAAACAGAAGTAGCCATAACGAACAATGACCAGCGAAATCAGCCCAACTGCTCTGCCGTCTGTGTTCTTCTCGCGGCCAAAGAAAGGGCATACAGTGAGCCAGATGTGACTTGGACCTGTACGTGATGCCTTGTTTCATGGAATATCACACAAAAGTAAATTTGTAATATATCATCCTCTTTGTGAATACTGTGTGTTGTGATAAAACAGTGATCCAAGGTGCCACAGACCGAATGCAGCAGCCAGAATTATGTGACAGATGAACTATTTACACCACATTTTATATAATACATGCAATTCACAGGCCTAA